>ENA-ORSC01000019-ORSC01000019.1-human-gut-metagenome-genome-assembly--contig:-NODE-19-length-137523-cov-5.663173_pt1 | contig 137523 bp, 111 predicted proteins | sample MGYA00242178_ERZ509140 | MGnify/ENA primary metagenome ERZ509140 (study PRJEB26280, sample SAMEA2338681) | human gut metagenome | biome: human gut; feature: human-associated habitat; material: faeces... | reverse complement strand
AAACCACCCCCGGGAAACCACCCCCGGGAAACCACCCCCGGGAAACCACCCCCGGCGGCTTGGTGCTGTTTTGCGCCTGAAGCAGAAGAGTTCCTCCGCCATGACTCACTTTGTTAAAGAAAGATTTAGGAGGTCAAAAAATGAAACGAATCCTTACCACCCTTCTCGCCGCACTGTTTGTGCTTGCTTCCCTGCCTGTCGGGCTGAATGCGGAGCGTTCTTCGTCCCCGAAATTTCTTCCCTCAGATTATGAGCAGCTCAATGCCTTTCTGCAAAACGAAACAGGCATGCCCGGCGTCAGCAATGCCGATGTGATTTTCGACGTCGGCGATATAGCTCAGTACCACGGCTGGATTTACAGCCCGTATTATGTTGTTCCCTTTGCAAAGTATTCGCCCGTTCAGCAAACTCCCGGTGAACCTCTCCTTGAAGAGTTTTCCTTCGAATACGACTACTGGTATGGCGTTGAGTTTGCTGATCCCGTTACCGGCGAAATTATCTGTGCAGACATTATCGATACCATCAAACCGGATGCATACGGCGAGCTGAACCTGAGCGGCACTTCCGTAAGGCGCGTCTGCTCTCCCGATGCAGGGCAGACCCATATTTCCGGTGTTATTGTTGACAACTGCGAAAGGCTCACCGATGTGAACTTCAACGCCCAGTCCGAATGCACCTATTTTTCCGCTGTAAACTGCCCCGTGCTTGCCGGAATCTGCATTATGGACTGTCCCCTTCGGGAAATCGTTTTCAGCCCCAAGGGAATGCAGCAGGTTACAACGGCACGTGTTGAAGGTGAAGGCAGCATGGGTTTCTCATATAGCTCCAGTCCTACGAATTCTGAAGTCTCGTATTCCCTCTATGCTGAGAACAACGGCGAATTCCGCGGATGGTATGTTAACGGTAGGCTTGTTTCAACAGAGAGCATGCTCCTTATCACCGGCAACGAGGGCATCGACATTGTTGCATGCTACACCGACGACTACTCCCCCGTTCTTCTCGGCGATGTTGACGGCGACAGCAGCGTTACACTTGCGGACGCAATTCATGTTGCCCGCTGTGCAATCGGCGTAAGCACCCTTTCCGCAGAACTCCCCAATGCAGAAACCGCCGCTGATTTCGACGGCAACGGCAGAATCGATATGACCGACGCAATTCTTATCGCAAGGGTTGCCATCGGCGTTGCATAAAGCTTTTTCACAGCCATTCTCTTTACTTCTCACATACAGCAAACGCACCCCGAAACTCGGGGTGCGTTTGCGCTTTTGTGATATAAATAATCAATATCAGTTCATTTTGAGCGTTTTATACAGGTGAAGGTATTCCCCTGCACTTCTGCTCCAGCCGAAATCCGCCGCCATTGCGCGGGCGATGAGCCTTTGCCAAGCGGCTTTGTCTCCGCAATAAAGCTCGATTGCGGCACGGGAAGCATTATACAGCTCGTCCGCAGAATAGTTTCTGAAGGAAAAGCCCGTGCCCTCGTCCGTGAAGCGGTTATAGGGAATGACCGTGTCCGCAAGGCCTCCCGTTTCGCGCACAACGGGAATTGCGCCGTAGCGCATTGCAAGCAGCTGTGACAGCCCGCAGGGTTCGAATGCAGAGGGCATCAGGAAGATGTCCGCCCCGGCATAGATTTGCCGCGCAAGCGAATCGTTCATCTCGGCACGGAAGGCAACCGAAGAAGGATTTATTGCGGCAAGGTCGGCGAACATGCGCTCGTATTCCGCATCACCCATGCCGAGGATCACAAGCTGCGCACCAAGATCCAGCAAACCCGGAATCACGGCGCGGAAAAGGTCGAGCCCCTTTTGGTTTGTCAGACGCGAAATCACCGCCGCAACAGGCCGCACCTCCGACTGTTCAAGTCCCAAAGCCGTTTGGAGTGCAGATTTACATTTTTGTTTGCCCTGCGGCTGATTTTTTGAGAAACGGCTGCAAAGAGCTTTATCCGTCCACGGATTGTACAGCTTTTTGTCAATGCCGTTCAGGATTCCCGCAATGTGTTTATGCCGCAGCAGCCCATCCAGAGTTTCGCCGCAGCGTGGAGTGCAGATCTCCTTTGCATAAGTCGGGCTTACGGTCGTGACCGCGTCGGAATAGATGATCCCCGCTTTCATGCAGTTGATATTGCAATAGTACTCGATTTGCGCCAGTGCATTCTGCCCGAGGCTCAGCAAATCATTCACAAGCATCGGGTTCATCAACCCCTGATAGCGGAGGTTGTGAATCGTGAACACCGTTTTAACGCGGGAGAATTCCGGCAATGTGGAATATTGCTCCCGAAGCAGCAGCGGAATCATGCCCGTTTGCCAATCGTTCAGGTGAATGATATCCGGCACAATATCCAGCTTTTGCATTATTTCAAGTGCCGCTTTCGAAAACCAGCAGTAACGCTCCGCCTCGAAATCGCCGCTTGAATAAACATAATCCTGTTTAAAATAAAACTCGTTGTCCGCAAAGTAGAAATCGATACCTTCACGGTGGATTTTCTCAACGCCGACATATTGCTTCCGCCAGCCGAGCTGAATCGAAAAGTCCGTAATATGCTGCATTTCTTTGCGGAATTGCTGCGGAATCATGCTGTATTTCGGAATCAGAACGGAAACCTCCGCCCCGAGCTTTTTCAGCGCGGCAGGCAGTGCGCCCACAACATCCGCCAATCCGCCCGTTTTTATGAACGGGACACATTCACTTGCGACAAGAAAAATTTTCAAACCCAATTCCTTTCCGTTTGCAATGTTTTTTGTTTCCGTTACCGTTGATTATTTGTATACCGCACGTTTTTTCCATGTTGACGGCACAAAAAGCAGCAGCAGCGGCCAAAGTTCGAGCCTGCCCGCAAGCATGTCAAAAGTCAGCACCAACTTTGAAAAATTGCTGAGCGGAGTAAAACTCGCCGTCGGTCCGAATGCGTGGAATCCGGGTCCGATATTGAAAATGCAGGCAAAAACCGCCGATAATGAGGATTCAAAATCAAAACCGTTTGCCGAAACAAGTATTATGGAAACGATAATTATTCCGATTATAACCGAAAAATAAACCGTGACCGAACGAACAACAGGCTCCGAAACAACTTTTCCGTCCAGTTTCAGCGAACGGACATATTTCGGGTGAGCAAAGCGGCGAAGCTCATTGAACGCGTTTTTAACCAAAATTGCAACGCGGGAAGTCTTGATTCCGCCGGCCGTTGAGCCCGTGCAGCCGCCGCAAACCATCAACAGCAGCATAATGCATTTTGAAATTGTCGGCCATTTGTCGAAATTAACACTGGCGAAGCCCGTTGTGCTGTACACCGAAGCGGCATTGAACGCCGTATGGTGCAGTGATTCGCCGAACGAACCGAATTGCCCGATGTTTGCAACCGTCATCGTCAGCACGGCGGCAAAGAATATGCCGAGGAACCAGCGCAGCTCCTCATTATGTGTCACGTCGCCGATTCTGCGCATTAAAATATAATAATAAAGGTTGAAGTTGACAGCAAACAGCATCATGAACACGGTCGTGACCGTTTGAAGGTACGGCGAAAGCCCGATGAAACCGGCGTCATAAACCATGAAGCCGCCCGTGCCCGCGGTTGAAAGCGCAGTTGTGAATGCCTCATAAACGTTCATTCCCCCGAACAGAAGCATCACAGCCATCAGCACCATTAATGCGAAATAAATTGAATACAGAATGAGCGCGGTGTCCTTTGCCTTTGCAACCAGTTTGCCGACGCTCGGCCCGGGAACTTCCGCGCGCATCAGGTACATTGAGCGTTCCTTTGAAAGCGGCAAAACAGCCATTACAAAAACAAGAACACCCATACCTCCGATGAATATGATGAAGCACCGCCAAAAGCCTATGCCGTGCGGGATTGCGGATATGCCGCCCGAAAGCACGGTTGCGCCCGTTGTTGTGAAACCGGAGGCCGTTTCAAAAACTGCATCCATGTAATTTGTAAAAACCCCGCCGAACATGAACGGCAGTGCGCCGAGCAGGGACATCACTACCCATGCAAGCGCAACAACAACGAAGCCCTCCTTTGCAAAAAAGGTCGTGTCCTTTGGTTTCAAAAGCAGCATACCGCCGCCGACAGCCGCCGTTATTGCTGCGGAAGCAAGAATTGCCAAAAGATCCGTGCCGCCGCTGCATACCGAAACCACGGCAGGCAGGAGCATCAGTGCCGCCATTATCAGCAAAATCTTGCCGAGCATATTTAAAACAAGGCGAAAATTCATTTTTATTACCCCACGTTGTAATCACGCTTATTTCCGTAAACCGGTCAGTCACGCTGCAAAGAATCTCCGTCTTTTTACTGAAGGTTCTCCGTCAATACATCCGTCAGATCGTTAAACAGTATATGCTTTGTAACAACAATTACCCGATCCCCTGCTTTTATGCAGTCATCGCCGCCCGGGATTATTGTTTTTTCGCCGCGGACAATGCAGGCAATGAGCAAATCCTTGTGAAGGCTGCGCTTCAGTTCCTTGAGCGGCCGCCCGTACATCGGATGATTGCCCTTTGCGGAAAACTCAATCGCCTCGATCTTGCCGCCCACCATTTGATGAACCGTTTCCACATTGCTGCCCTCGGGGCTGCAGTCCATTGCACGGACGAACGTCAAAATCTGGTTCGCCGTTATCGTTTTGGGCGAAATTATGCAATCGAGCTCGTTTTCCGGAACGATGCTGCAAAGACCTTCGTTGTTCACCTTTGCAATGACGCGTCCTGCGCCCTGCCACTTTGCAAAAAGTCCGCTTATGATGTTGTTCTCGTCCATACCTGTGAGCGATACAAAAGCATCAACGCTGTTTATGCCCTCCTGAATCAAAAGATCGTGGTCGGTCGAATCGCCGCAGATTATCAACGCACTGTCCAAATCCTCGCTGAGCTGTTCAGCGCGCCGCGGATTGCTTTCGATTATTTTCACCTGCACGCCGACTTTCGACAGCGCAAGCGAAAGGTAGTATGCAATCCTGCTTCCGCCACAGACCATAACCGTTTTCACTTTACGCTTTTTATCGGGATAAACAGTGCGGAAAAACCGCGCCATCTCCTCATGAGACGCCGTGATATGCAGCCTGTCGCCCTGCTCAAGCTCGAATTCGCCGTTCGGAATAATTACCTCGGTTCCGCGCTGAACGGCGCAAATAAGAATTTTTATCTGGTATTTTTTATTAATCTGCATGAGCGAGAGGCCGATAAGCGGATTTCCCTCACCGATGCGGAACTCGACAAGCTCCACGCGCCCGCGTGCAAAAAGCTCAACATTGAGCGCACTCGGAATACGCAAAAGCCTTGCAATTTCATCCGCTGCGGCAAGCTCCGGGTTGATCGCCATTGAAAGCCCCAATTCGTCCTTTAAAAAGTCAAGCTGAACGGTGTATTCCGGGTCGCGAACGCGGGCGATCGTGTGCTTTGCGCCCAGTTTATGTGCAATAAGGCAGCAAAGCATGTTGATTTCGTCATGCGCCGTTGCTGCAATCAAAATATCGGCCGACCCCGCACCTGCTTCGCTCTGAACCTTATAATCCGCACCGTTGCCTTCAACGCAAAAAACATCCATTTCGTCGGATATGCGTGCAAGCACATCCGGATCGTCATCAATTATAACAACATCGTGCTTTTCATTTGTCAGTTTTTTTCCGATTTGGTGCCCGACTTTGCCTCCGCCGACAATGATAATCTTCATATTGCCCTCTCTTTTTTGCTAAAACCTTTTCGATGCAAAAATTAAAATCTATATTTTTTCTGTGTGTTCCGCATGAATCCCGTCATCAAAAACTCATGCGGAACCAAATCCGTGAAAATATGCAGTCTGCATTTCGCGGCACGTGAGCTTACTTAAAAACTCCGCCGTTCTGATTGAACATTTCATCTGCCTTTGCCTCATATTCCGCATATTGTGCCTCGGACAACTTAAAATTGTATTGCAGGCACTGCTTTGCGTACTGCGGGCGGGCAGCAAGCATACTGCGCAGTTTTGAAATTTCGTTTTCCCAATGGCTGCGGGATTCGGGGCGTCCCCAGCGGGCAATTTGCCTGTCCATTTCAGGTTGAATCGTGTCCACCATGGAATCAAAAAGCGGCAGCAGTCTGTCGTTGTTCAAATAGTACTTCGTAACATATATATAACGCGTTATGAAGTAGTCGCTCCATTCTTCATTGGAACGCAGTCCGCAGTAAAGATCCATTTGGCTCAATGAACCGTCCGCACTCGGAACACCGACAACGTTGAAGTAATGCCCGAGAACATCGCCGCGCTCGGAACTGAGAGCAAAATCGGAATCATAGAATATCGCACGCCAGCGCACCTTATAGTCCGTTGTGCGCCAATACTTCTGGTTGAACATATCCGCATCGGGGAAGTATTCCCTTGCAATCAGATAATCCGCAATGGACTCGGCATCCACCCATTTTGTAAATTCCGCATACCGTTCCGCCGTCAAAGGTACAACAACGTTTGCGCCGCTTGCATTCTGTTGAACAACGTAGCTTCTGACGCGGAGAAAATCCGCATTGCTGCCCGCAAGCTCAACGGTGTTGCGCTTTATAATGTTTACAGTGTCCTCATCAACGCCGTAATGCGCAGCAAGGTAATCCTTGTTCATGTTCTCCTTAAGGTCATACAACCCCCAGTAACGGCCGTTGATATAAACCGCGCAGAAAGTTGCCGCGGACGAATCGATGTTCATATCGAGAACGGCGGTGCTTGTGAAAGAATCGCGAATGCGGGTATTCAGGCAGTCCTGACCCGCATTGCGAAGCACGAGAGAACCGAAAGTCTTGATATAATCGTTTCCGAAGAAAGGATAGGTAACGGTCTTTCTTCCGTAGCCGGAGCGAAACATGAGCGCAAGGGACTTTTGCGGATAACGCCGGGTTGACGCACCGGAAACGCGAATGCCGGCGGAGGTTTCAACTCCGAGGCTTCCGTCTTTTTCAAAATACTGTATATGCCCCTCCCGTTCAACGACCGGAACGAACGGACTGCTGACAGCATAAACATCGTCAAAATCTTTTTGGTTCATTGCAAGCGTCACAACCGGCACGCTGTGCGGCGTTTCAAAAAGATAAGTTGCAGTTGCAACATCACTCGGCATCATGCCCGAAACAAAGGTTGCAGCGCGAATAACCGTATTTGAAGAAATCGTTATTGCACCTGTATACTCCGTGCTCTGCTCGGTCGGCTTGCTGCCGTCGGTGGTGTACCTTATCACACCGTCTGCATTCTGCGTTTTTATCTCAAGCGAAAAAGGCTCGCTGTGATAAAGTTCGGTATTTGAAAAAACGGCGTTCGCCGCATAGGAAAGGTAGCAAACATCGGGGTTTGCGCTGCCCTTGGTCGCCTGCGTAAAAAAAACGCGGTCACCGCTCCCGCCGCCGGTCTGCCTGCCGCTTGTAACGCCCAGTCGGGTTGCACCCGTTTCAAAATAGTCTATGACAGTTCCGTCGGCAGATGTCAAAATCAGCCCGTCGCCGCTGCCCGATACGCTGAACGGCGCAACCGTCGGTGCGGCATCGGAAATGCTGCCGGAGCAGCTGAGCACCGCATAACCCTTTGCGGGAACCGTAATGAACGAAAGCTCAAACTTTTGCAGTTCACGCTTGCTGTCGCTGATATGCCAGCCCGTGAGCGTTACGCTTTCATCGCCGCCGTTATAAAATTCGACCCAGTCCATCTCCCCGCTGCGCGGCGTTGTTACCGCGCAAACTTCGTTGATATAAACGGAGGAGGGGTTGAACCCCCCCACGCCCATGGGTTCCGCAAAACCTGCCGCCGTGTTTGCTGCCGCAGGCGTCGGACGTGCATAATACAGAACCTCGCCGTTTTCCCCTCTGCCGATTGAAACATTCGCGCTCAATTCGGAAGGAAGCAGCAGGCTGTCGGAACGCATTCCGTTGTAGTTTGAAAGGAATATGCCTTCATCAGTGTCGGAAATGCTGAACGAGGCGTGCATTTCTCCGTCCGTCCTGTCCTTGCCGGAAAGGAAAACGATCAAATACTCACCGCCGCCGAGAGTGATATCGGGCAATGCCCACTTGTCGCGCTCTGCGCTGTTGTCCGAAAGATAGTAGCCGAGGAGCGAAACAGGCTCGCTTCCGCTGTTGTAAAGCTCAACCCACTCGCTGCGGTCACCGTCGCCGTCTGTAATATCGAATTTGTTTTTCGGCAGGAATTCGTTGATTCTCAGCACGTCGCTTGAATCCATATCCGTCCATGTGATCTCGGCAAATGTGGAATCACTGTTTTCGGCACATTTTGTTGCCGTGCCTGTGTATTCAACGCCCTTTGCCGTGCGGACTGCCGCAACCGCGCCGGGCATATTCATATCAAAGGTGAATGTATCGATTATATTCCCGCCGGAACCCGCAATATAAACGGTGTTTTCCTCGGTGTTAAGTTTGAAGTTGGCATTGAAGAGCAGTTTTCCCTCTTCACCGTCCGCCGTTGCAGAGCCTGCATACGCGGAACCGCAAAGGTTCACAGCCGCAAGCGCACCGGGTTCAAGCGTCTGCTGCGGGAACCGCCACTTGTTGACCTTGTCCGCATTGTCGGAAAGGTAGAAGTCATGAAGCTGAATCGTCTTTGAGGAATTGTTGCGAACCTCAACAAAGCCGTTCTCGCCGCGCAGAACTTCATTTACGATGAGTGATTTCGGAGCTTCGATGTTTTGCGCTCCGTCAAGTGTTTTGGAAATTGCAGTGCTGTTTTCCGCTCCGGGTGTCGGAACTTTTGCGTAGCCGAAATGACCCGCGGCATCCATGGCATAAGAAATATTCGCCGGAAGTTCGGGAATATCAACCTTATGGACAACCTCTCCCGCAGTGTTGTAAAGCGTCACGGTCTCTCCCGCCGCCGCAAGATCGCCGCCCGCAACAAGTTTTCCTGTTGTTGAAACTCCGCGATCCTTAAAGTAAACAAGCAGATAGCCTTTGCCCGCGATCGTTGTGCCTGAAGGGAAGATGAACCTTCCGCCCTCCTCCTTGCCGACTCCGAGGGCATAGTTTGAAATATCCATTGCCGCATCCGTCGGATTGCACAGCTCAATCCAATCCGGATTTCCAAGCTCCGGATCGGTAATTCCGTTCGTGTTTGTCGTTACCGCTTCGGTAATCGTAATATCCTTCCTTCCGCCAAGGAACTTTTCGCCTCTCAGCAAAAAGAACGCAGCCACTCCCGCCGCAATGATGACCGCAAGCAGGATAATGACAGGCAGCGCGCTGCTTTTTTTATTTGTTTTTCTTTCCATTTTTTCATCCTTTCCGATTTTTGTTCCGCTCACGGCGCCATGCTGATTACAGAAATCACCATGCTGATTACAGAAATCACCATGCTGATTGCAGGCATCAACGCGCCGATTGGAGGAATCTGTGAAATTTACCGGATTTGGAGTTATTATACACCAATTGCAGCTTATTGGAAAGTACCGAAATTAAATTTTTTGTAAACATTTTGTGAACAGGCTGTTTCAAGACGCATCTAACCGCACGGCACCGCGGCGGCACACGGAATCCGAAAGATATTTCCCGGGAAATGCCTGCCCAAACTCGTTTTTTACCGCAAATTTCGAATATTATTCTCTTTTTTAAAGTATATCTAATATAATGCTCGTTTTTTCCACAATATCTGGTGCTTTTTTAAAAAAACGGTACAAATCGGAAAAAATTATCCACAATGAAGCCTTGCGAAATCTTTGCAAATTTGTTATTATATTAGTCCACCCTATGAAAGCAATGCTTCATTTGTCACGCTTTGTATTAATGCTTTTGCTGCACCGTGCGTACTGCGTTCCGCATTAATGCGTTCCGCGTCGAAATGCCGAAACCAAGCAGGCGATGATCGGTATCAGGCTTAAATACGGGTAATATTCATTGTGCAAAAGCACCCGGGCACTGTTTTGACGATGCTCCGGTGTTTTCGCAACGGTTGGGAGGCAATCTTTGTTATCGGCATCTGTTATATGGTCAAAGGCTCTTGCCGCGCTTAAGAGCGAAATGACGGACGCGAGTTACAACACGTGGATAGCGACGCTGGTTCCCCTCAGGATCGAGGGAGACACAACGCTTGTTCTCCAAACGGAGGATGAGCTTTATCGAAGCACTCTTGAGCGGTTCTACACGCCCATGGTTGAAAAAAGCATCCGTGAATCCTGCGGCTGCGAGCTGCATGTGCGCTTCACGACCCGCGAAACGCCCCTCGATGACGATGTTGCCGAGGCTTCTCCCGATTTTGTAAAGCCCGTAACGGTCCGCAACGATTGCCCAACCTTGATTCCCAAATACACCTTTGACACTTTTGTGACCGGTGAATCCAACCGTTTCTCCTATGCGGCTGCGCTTGCCGTTGCGGAAAACCCTTCAAAGGCTTATAACCCGCTCTATATCTACGGCGGCGTGGGGCTTGGGAAAACGCATCTTATGCACGCAATCGGGCACTTTATTCACGGCGAACATCCGGATTACAAAATTCTTTACATTTCAAGTGAGAATTTCACCAACGATGTTGTTCAGTCCATTGCACGCAAGGAGCGCACGAGCCTTCGCGAGAAATACCGCTATCTTGATGTGCTTCTTATCGATGATATTCAGTTCATCGCGGGCAAAGATGCAACCGAAATGGAATTTTTCAACGTATTCAATGACCTTCGCGATGCGGACAAGCAGATCATCATAACCTCCGATAAACCGCCCAAGGATATTCCCATCCTTGAAGAGCGTTTGAGGACGCGCTTCGGCTGGGGACTTATCACCGATATTCAGCCCCCGGATTTTGAAACACGGCTTGCAATCCTTCGCCGCAAGGTAACTCAGGAGAATCTTGACGTCAGCGATGAAGTTCTCGGCCTTGTTGCGGAACGGGTTTATTCCAACATCCGCGACCTTGAAGGCAGTCTGAACCGCGTGCTTGCTTATGCAAAATTCATCAACAAGCCCATTACCGCTTCTCTTGCCGAAAACGTCCTTAAGGATTACGTTTCCGGCAGCAAGCAACGCACCGTAACGCCGGAACTTATCCGCCGCGTTGTCTGCGATTTTTATTCGGTAAGTCCTGCCGAGATGGAAGCCGGTCGGCGCGAACGCCGCATTGCTTATCCGCGGCAGATTGCAATGTATCTTACAAGGATTCTCACCGAATCGTCTTTCCCCGAAATCGGTGCGTTCTACGGCGGGCGTCATTACTCAACCGTTATGTATGCCTGTGAACAAATCGAAAAAAGCATCGAGACCGATGCAAAACTCAAAAAGACCGTTGACGATTTAACAGAAAAAATCATGAACGGCTGATATTCTTGGATTACAAATTATGCGCATTAGCGGCAGCTTTTCGACTTTTGTTTCGAAAAGCTGTTTTTTGATCCGTCCGCTTCCAATCAATATCCGTTTGTCTTTTGAAATCCGTTTGTCTTTTGAATTTCTGCTCCTTTCAATTGCAAAAAAAGCTCCCCCGCACTCATGATTCGTTTCCGTTTCATGATTCCCCTTCAGCATTCAGGGGGGTGCGGAGGAAGCTCGTTCTTATTGTTTTGAACTCAACTGCCGGCAGCGGGCATCTTTTGCCGCTATGCAATTATGCCGGGCAGAATCATCCCGCCTTTGTCAATCGCATTAAACTGCGATTATTCCATGTCGTTGAGTTTCTTATAGTAGTCGTACTTATCCTTTGCTTCCTGCTCTGCGCGTGCAAACAGCGTTGCTGCCTCTTCGGGGAACTGCTGCTTGAGAGCCGCATAGCGGTTTTCGCCGAGGATGAATTCCTTGTAGTCGCCGGTTGCGGGCTTGCTGTCAAGGGTGAAGGGATTCTTGCCCTGTGCTGCGAGGTCGGGGTTATACCTGTACAGGGGCCAATAGCCGGCCTCAACAGCCCTCTTCGCTTCGTCCTGAACCTTGCTCATGCCTGCCTTGATGCCGTGGTTGATGCAGGGTGCGTAAGCAATGATGAGGGACGGTCCCTTGTAAGCTTCCGCTTCAACCATTGCCTTGAGCAGCTGAGCGGGATTTGCGCCCATGCAGACCTTCGCAACGTAAACGTAGCCGTAGCTCATAGCCATCATGCCGAGATCTTTCTTCTTGGTGCGCTTACCTGCAGCGGCAAACTTTGCAACGGAGCCGGTCGGAGTTGCCTTGGAGGACTGTCCGCCGGTGTTGGAGTAAACTTCGGTGTCCATAACGAGAACGTTGACGTCTTCATCCATTGCAAGAACGTGATCGAGTCCGCCGTAACCGATATCGTATGCCCAGCCGTCGCCGCCGAAGATCCACTGGCTCTTCTTAACGAGCAGGTCGCGGAGGTCATAGATCTCCTTGCAGATCTCGTCGCACTCACAACCGCAGTTCATGCATTCTTCAGCCATCTTAACAACAGCGGGAGCTGCCTTGCGGCTGCCCTCTGCATCGTCCTTGTTTTCAAGCCATGCATTGCAGATTGACTTGACTTCATCGCCGCAGCCTTCAGCAAGCTGCCTGATGAGATCCGCAAGCCTCTCGCGGCGGTGGGTGGTTGCAAGGTTCATACCGAAGCCGAACTCTGCATTATCTTCAAAGAGGGAGTTTGCCCATGCGGGGCCGTGACCCTGCTTGTTTACGGTGTAGGGGCAGGTGGGAGCGGAACCGCCGTAAATGGAGGAACAGCCGGTTGCGTTTGCAACGATCATCCTGTCGCCGAAGAGCTGGGTAACAAGCTTTACATAGGGAGTCTCGCCGCAGCCTGCGCATGCGCCGGAGAATTCGAACATGGGCTGGAGGAACTGGCTGCCCTTGACGGTTGCCTTGTTGACGGGCAGGTCGAGGGTGGGCAGATCCATTGCGAAGTTCCAGTTATCGTTTTCAACTTTTTCGACTTCTGCAAGAGGAGCCATCTTGAGAGCCTTTGTCTTTGCGGGGCAAACATTGACGCAGCTGCCGCAGCCGGTGCAGTCATAGGGGCTGACCTGAATTCGGAAGAGCTTGCCGTCGCCGACGCCGTTCGCCTTCTTGGCAACGAAGGTTTCGGGTGCTTCGGTCTCTTCGGTCATAACGAAGGGACGGATGCTTGCATGCGGACATACAAGAGCGCACTGGTTGCACTGGATGCAGTTTTCGGGAATCCACATGGGAACTTCAACTGCAATGCCGCGCTTTTCGTACTTGGTGGTGCCGGTGGGAACATAGCCGTCGGCAGCGAGCTTGCTGACGGGCAGCTTGTCGCCCTGCTGAGCAAGGATGGGCTTGATGAAATCAACGAAATACGGATCGTCGCTGACATGCATTGCGGTTGCGCCGCTTGTTGCGGTTGCCCATGCTTCGGGGTAGTTGATTTCGGTGATGCCGGTAACGCCGATGTCGATTGCGGCATAGTTCTTCTGAACAACGTCCTCACCCTTCTTTGCGTAGCTCTTCTTTGCCGCTGCCTTCATGTAATCGATCGCCTCGTCTGCGGGAATGATTTCGGCAAGCTTGAAGAATGCGCTCTGCATGATGGTGTTGATGCGGTTGCCCATGCCGACTTCGCGGGCGAGCTTAACAGCATCCATGTTGTAGAAACGAATATGCTTCTTTGCAATGGTCTGCTTCATTGAAGCGGGGAGTTCGCGTTCCATATCCTCAACGGTCCACGGGGAGTTGAGCAGGAATACGCCGCCGTCCTTGATGCCTTCAAGAACATCGTAACGGGTGACGTAGCTTGCGTTATGGCATGCAACAAAGTCCGCACTGTCGATAAGGTAGGGGCTCTGGATGGGAGTCTTGCCGAAGCGCAGGTGGCTGATGGTCAGACCGCCGGACTTCTTGGAGTCGTATGCAAAGTAGCCCTGTGCGAACATGTTGGTGTGGTCGCCGATGATCTTGATGCTGTTCTTGTTTGCACCGACGGTACCGTCGGAACCGAGGCCAAAGAACTTGCAGCAGATCGTGCCCTCGGGAGCGGCGTTCACAAAGTCGCCCTCGGGGAGGGAAGTATTCATAACATCGTCGATGATGCCGACGGTGAAATGGTTCTTGGGTTCGTCGAGCTTAAGGTTGTCGTAAACCTGCTTGACCATGGTGGGGGTGAATTCCTTGCTGCCGAGGCCGTATCTGCCGCCGTAGCACTTGATGTCAAGCCCTGCCTCCGCAATCGCGTCAACGATGTCGAGGTAGAGAGGTTCGCCGAGGGAGCCGGGTTCCTTGGTTCTGTCAAGAACAGCGATCTTCTTGCAGGTTGCGGGGATAGCCGCAAGGAACTTGTCCGCTGCGAAGGGACGATACAGGCGAACCTTGATAAGGCCGAGCTTCTCGCCCTTTGCGTTGAGGTAGTTGATAGCTTCTTCCGCAACATCCGCGCCGCTGCCCATGATAACGAGAACGCGCTCTGCATCGGGTGCGCCGACGTAATCGAACAGGTGGTATCTCCTGCCGGTCAGATCGCCGACTTTTTCCATGTAGTATTCAACGATCTCGGGAACCTTTGCATAGTGGATGTTTGCAGCTTCACGACCCTGGAAGTAGATGTCGGGATTCTGCGCGGTACCGGACTGATGGGGATGCTCGGGGTTGAGTGCACGCTCACGGAAACGCTTAACGGCATCGTAATCGAGCAGCTTTGCCATATCCTCGTATTCGATTTGTTCGATCTTCTGAATCTCATGAGAGGTGCGGAAGCCGTCGAAGAAATGAACGAACGGCAGGCTCGCCTTGATTGCGGAAAGATGGGTCACGAGTGCAAGATCCATAACTTCCTGTACGGAAGCGGAAGCGAGCATTGCAAAACCCGTCTGACGTGCGCCCATAACGTCACTGTGATCGCCGAAAATGGAAAGCGAATGAGCTGCGAGTGCGCGTGCCGTAACATGGAAAACACCGGGAAGCATTTCGCCGGAGATTTTGTACATGTTGGGGATCATCAGAAGAAGACCCTGAGAAGCGGTGAATGTGGTTGTCAGTGCGCCTGCCGCAAGGGAACCGTGAACTGCGCCTGCTGCGCCGCCCTCGGACTGCATTTCCGCAATGCGGACCTTTTGACCGAAAAGATTCTTCCTGCCCTGTGCGCCCCATTCATCGGCAACTTCTGCCATGGGAGAGGACGGAGTGATGGGGTAAATAGCCGCAACATCGGAAAATGCGTATGCGACATGCGCCGCAGCGGTATTGCCATCGATAGTGACGGTCTTTGCCATAGAGATTTTATCCTCCTTGAGAATTTATTAGCCCTGCGAACCGCCGCCGCACGCAAAATGCAGCCCTGCATTTAAACACGCAAAAAATGCGGACAGAACGAAGGTTTAATGTCCAAGTCTTATTATAGCTTGCATTATAGGTTAAAACAAGGCAAAAATGCACGTTTTTTAAAGTATATTTAAATTGGGAGCAATGCCGCACGGAGTATGCGGCGCAATCGGAGCTTACGCTGTTCTTCACACTCGGCATCGACCGTGAATGCGCATTCTGATGCAAAACCCAAACCTCAAAGAACATGACCGCCGGGCAAGCCGACGGTCGTATTGCTGTTTTGATGTTAGATTTGTTGAGTCTTGAGCCGAAACGCCCTCGCTGCGGAATTATTTCTTATCGATATCCGTTACCCAGCCGTGGGTGTCTTCAATCCTGCCCCACTGCAAACCGGTGAGAGTGTTGTAAAGCTTCATGGTCAGTTCGCCGATGCCGTTGTTTACGGACTTGTCGCCGATCATGATATGCTTGTCGCGATATGCAAGCTCTCCGACGGGGGAGACGACTGCCGCGGTGCCGGTGCCGAATGCTTCTGTCAGCTTGCCGTTTTCGCCCGCTGCGATAAGCTCATCAACGGAAATGGGACGCTCTTCAACTTCGATGCCCATTTCGCGGGCAAGAGTCATGACGCTGCGGCGGGTGATGCCGGGCAGGATGGTGTCCTGCAGGGGAGCAGTGACAAGCTTGCCGTCAATAAGGAACATCATGTTCATTGCGCCGACTTCCTGAACGTACTTGAGATGCTCGCCGTCCAGCCACAGAACCTGGCTGTAGCCTTCCTTTTCGGCCTCTGCACCTGCAAGGATGGAGCAGGCATAGTTGCCGCCGGTCTTTGCAGAGCCGGTACCGCCGCGGACTGCGCGAACGTATTTGTCTTCAACGCGGATGCGGATGGGTGCAAGGCCTGCCTTGTAGTATGCACCGCTGGGAGAGCAGATGATGTAGTAGAGGTAGCTGTGTGCAGCATGTACACCGAGAGCTTCGTCAACCGCGATCATCGTGGGACGCAGATAGAGGCTTGTACCCGCGCTGTGGGGTACCCAATCACGTTCAACCTGAACGAGCTGACGCATTGCCTCATAGTTGAAATCGATGTCGATTTCGGGCATGCAGAGACGCCTTGCGGAATTGTTAAGGCGCTGAGCATTGTCCTTTGCACGGAACATCAGGATTCTGCCGTCGTCGGCACGATATGCCTTAAGGCCTTCGAAAATCTCCTGTGCATAGTGAAGCACGGAGCAGGAAGGATCGAGAGAAAGTCTCTGATAGGGAACGATGCGTGCATCATGCCATTCGCCGTTGTCATAGTTCATCATGAACATATGGTCGGTGAAACGTTTGCCGAACCCGAGGGAAGCTTCTTCCTCAAGGGTGGGTTTTGTTTTAAGCTCGGTTGCTTTTGTGATCTTGATATCCATTTTTGTTCCTCCTGTTTTAAAAAGAGAATTTAATGATGTTTTATTTCATGCGGCGCCGCGCAAAGCGTGCGAAAAAAAGCGCCGTTTGGAATCTTGTTTTGACGCGCTCAATGCATCACTTTTCGGCAAGGGGCAGGTACTCCTCACCGAGCATGCGCGGAGCGGAACGACCGTCCGTCCGTTCGATGATATCCGCAATGAACGCATCCGCTTTTTTTGTTTCAACAAGGCAATTGAATTTTATGTTTTCAAGAAATTCAATATTCCTGACAGTTGAATTTTTGCGGACAAACCCCTCTATCCCGCCGAAACGCGTATAATCCGTTACGAACTCTATTTCGGCGCAGGGCGTCATTGTAACGCTGCCGGCGGCTGAAAGCGCATCCGCAGCGGATCGGCTGTATGCGCGCACAAGTCCGCCGCTGCCGAGAAGGATTCCTCCGAAATAGCGCGTCACAATGATGAGCGCGTTTTCGGTTTCGCTTCGGATAAGCGTGTCCATAATCGGCATTCCGGCGGTTCCGCCCGGCTCGCCGTCGTCCGAAAAACGGCGTAGCGGCGAAGCTCCGCGCAGGTTATACGCCCAGCAGTTATGCGTTGCATCATAATGCTTTTGGCGTATCCGTTCAAGGATCTCAAGTGCCTCCGCCTCGGTTTCAACCGGAAAAGCTCTTCCGATGAAACGCGATTTGTTAACAACAAACTCCGTTTCGGATGCCGCAGCAGGGGTTTTGAATGCTTTCAATGCCATATCGAGTTACTTTTGCGGAGTGCGCAGTGAACATCAAAGGACACTCCGCTGAAAGAATGTTTATTTTTATAAATCAGTTACGGTGCAGCGCCCGACAGAGGCGTTGAAAATCCGCCGAATCAGTCCTTGTGAATCAGCCTTACAAAAGTTTTTTTGCCTTTTTTAAGGATAATTCCGTCCGCAAGCTCTGCACTGTCCAAAACCGCCTTTGTGTCCGTTACCTTTCGGTCGTTAACACTGATGCCGCCCTCGCGAACGGATCTCATTGCGGCAGAGTTGGATTTTTCAATGCCTGCAAGCACAAGCAGACGCGTTATGCTCATGCCGCTTTCTTGAATGTCCGCATCGGAAAGCGCAACGGTGGGCATATGGGTAAGGTCGCCCTTGCCGCCGAACAGCGCAAGCGCAGCTTCCTCGGCTCTTTTGGCCTCGTCCTCGCCGTGCACCTGGCTTGTTACGGTGTAAGCAAGCACGCGCTTTGCCTCGTTGATATTTGCGCCTTCCGCGCAAAGCGCTTCGATTTCGTCCATCGGCAGGAAGGTCAGCAGACTCAGGCAGGTTTTAACATCCGCATCGTTAACATTGCGGAAGTACTGGTAAAAATCATACACACTTGTGCGCTCTTTGGAAAGCCATACGGCACCCTTTTCGGTTTTGCCCATCTTCTTGCCGTCCGCCGTAGTCAAAAGGCGGGTCGTAAGAGCGTATGCACGCTTGCGTTCCTTGCGGCGGATAAGATCCGCACCGCCGAGGATATTGCTCCACTGATCGTCGCCGCCCATTTCAAGCTCACAGCCGTATTTGCGGTTCAGGCAGAGGAAGTCATAGCTCTGCATAAGCATGTAGCTGAATTCGAAGAAGGTCAGCCCGCGCTCGAAACGCTGTTTGTAACATTCCGCGCGAAGCATTTCGTTCACGGAAAAATGCACGGCGATATCGCGCATGAAATCCATGAAGTTGAGGTTTCGGAGCCAGTCCGCATTGTTCACGATAACAGCACCGTTTTCTCCCTCGAAGCGAACCAACCGCTCCATTTGTTTTTTGATGCCGGCAACATTGTTGTCAAGCTCTTCAACGCTGAGCAGTTTGCGCAGCTCCGTCTTTCCGGACGGATCGGCAATCATTGCCGTGCCTCCGCCGAGAAGCACGATGGGATGATGCCCGCATTTCTGCATATGCGCCATAACGCACATTGCAACATAGTGACCGACGGTGAGACTTTCCGCCGTGGGATCAAAGCCGATGTAAAACGTCAGCTTTTCTTTGCCGAGAAGCTCGCGAAGCTCCTCGGGGTGTGAGCACTGTTTAAGGAAGCCGCGCTCGTTCAGAACGTCGTATGCATTGCGCCCGGGGCCTGCAACCCCGTTTGTTTTTTCGGCGCATTTGTTCTCTGTATTCTCTGTATTTTCTGTATTTTCTGAAATCATGCCGTTTGCGGCAATTTCGTTGTTCTCCATTTTATATAAATTATCCTTTCGGTGGACTTGGTGGTTTTTGAACCGAATTTTATTTCTGTTCTTCCGCCATTTCCTTAAGAAGGTCGCCCAACCGCTTTATGCCCTCGCGAATGCGCTCCTCGGGCTCTGCGGAGAAGTTCAGGCGGAAGGTGTTCTGACCTTTGCCCGGGGTTGTGAAGAAAGGCGCACCGGGAACGAACGCAACTTTTCGCTCGACCGCACGCTTGAAGATTTCGTTTGCATCCCAGCCCTCGGGAAGGGTGCACCAGATGAACAGACCGCCGACGGGCTGCTCAAAGTGAACCCATTCGGGGAAATGCTCAGCCATCGCATCGGTCATAATGCGGGCTGAGCGGGAATAAACGCCCGATATATGCTCTATATGTTTCGGCATAAAGCCGCGATTGATGTATTCGGCAACGATTGCCTGATTAAGGTTCGGCGAGTGAGTATCGCTGCCCTGTTTTGCTATCGTCATTTTGCGGATGAGATCCTTGTTGCCGAAGCAGAGCGCAACGCGCAGACCGGGGGAAATCGTTTTTGAAAAACTGGTCAGAACGATAACATTATCGCTCGTGTCAAAGCTTTTGATTGTGGGCAGCTTTTCACCGGAAAAACGGAGCGCGGCATAGGGGTCATCCTCGATTACGAGCATGTCAAACTCGGCAGCAAGCTCCGCAATGCGCCTGCGCACTTCAACGCCGGAAACCCAGCTTGTGGGGTTCTGGAAGGTGGGAATTGTGTAAAACATCACGGGCTTGTGTTCACGAACGACCGCCTCAAGCTCATCGATGTGAATTCCGTCCGGATGAAGAGGAACGGTGACAAGCTTCGCCTGCGCAACATGGAAAGTTTGCAGCGCACCGAGAAAGCTCGGCTCTTCAACAAGCACAACATCACCGGGATTTATGACTGTTTTGCAAATAAGATCAAGCCCCTGCATCGAACCGGTCAGCGAAAGAACATTGTCAAGCTCGCCGTGCAGCCCGCTGTCGGGAAGAATGCTGTCGAGATATGCGCGGCGCAGCGGCAGATAGCCTTCGGTCGCACCGTACTGAAGCAGAATGTCGGATTTATCTCTGAGCAGCTCATCGGTAATTGTGCGGATCTCTTCCTTCGGGAAGCACTCTTTCGCGGGATTGCCGCCGCCGAAAGAGATGATGTTCGGATCACCCAGAAGCTTGAAAAGCTCCCTGATCGCGCTGCCTGAAACGCCCTGCATACGGTTTGCTGTCTGCATAATATAATCCTCCTTGAAAATCCGTGCGGAAAAATCAAATTCGGTTTCTGCGGGAGTTCTCTGCGCCGTGTCCGCTGCCGCAGCGCTCCGTTTTGAAACCCGTGAAACGCACCTCTGTACAAAATATATTCGAAACCGCCCGCATTTGCCGTCCACAAGACCCTGTGCGCACGTTTTCCATGGTTACATTGTAGCCTGTTGCAACCGCGGTTGCAAATATATTTAGGATGTTTTTGTCAAAACAAGCTGCTTTTTTACGCATTAAAAAGCCTTTGCGGTCAAATATAAAATATAGCCGCAGAATATGCACATGCAGGGCATTTTTCAGTCACGGCCGAGTCAAACTTCTTCCCCGTCGATCATTCGATTCAGGAACTCTTTTTGCAGCATTGCATAGTGCTTTACGCTGCGCCACTGCCGCCGCGCGCGTACTCTCACGTATTCGGCGGACTTCGCTTCGCCCTCGAATCGCATTCCGAGACGCTGCATAACTCGTTCCGAGGCAGTGTTCATGCTGTCGCACCTTGCGCTTATGCGGTGCAGATTAAGGTTCATGAAGCCGAATTGAAGCATTCCCTTCGCTGCTTCGGAGGCATATCCCTTGCCCCAAAATGCTTTGTTAATCGTGTAGCCGAGTTCCGCCTGCTGCCCGTCATCGCCCAAAAACAAGCCCATACTGCCGATAAGCCGGCCCGTCGCCTTGATGCAAACGGCAAAATCAAAAATGCGCCGCGGTTCCGTTATCTGCTGTGCAAGGCGGGATTGAACAAAATTCCGAACTTCCTCACGGCTTGCGGGACCCCAGTCCATGTAAATTGTATTCTCCGCATCGCCCGCATAGGCATATACCGCATCGACGTCATCGGCGTTGAATTCCCGCAGCAGCAGACGTTCGGTTTCAAAAACTATAAAGTCAAAAGATATTTCAAAATTCATATTACCTTCATTGCTTTTTAATGCACAGTACCCCGTTATCAATGCACGCATTCAATATTTCCGAACAGGCTGTGCCGGTTTGGGCTGCGTTTCAGTCAAACGTCATTTTTAATATAAGAACCCGCTCCCAACACATGAAACATGCGGAGCGGGTTTTCATATACTTTATCCGACTGCCGGCCTTCAACCCGGATGTTTTACTTCACTCCGAACAGGCTGCGCAGCTGCATTGTATAATTCATGTCGAAGCTGCCGCAGATAAGGGTTGCGGAGGGAGTGATTTTGCCTTCCGCCGCACCCGCATCAAAGGTGCATCCGGCAAGGAGAATCGTACCGTCGTTGATGAAAGTCAATGCCAGGGTCTGACTTTCGGTTTTGATGTAGATAACGCTGTCCGAACCCTTCTCGACCATCGCCGTTGTCAATGCGGCTTCATTGGTTTTTCTTTCCGGTGCCGCACCGATCACGTTCAGGAACTTGTCCCAATTGCAGGCCGAAAAACTGATTTTAATGCCCTTAATGAAATCGATTATTTTGTTGTAAAGCTCCTGCTGCTCCGCAGGGATATTTGCAGCATCAAACTCCAAAGGGTTGCCGTTGGGATTTGAATAGCTTGTTTTAACCGTAATGCCGGTGATCGGGGTCGTTCCCGCCTGAATTCCGGCAAAGAGCTCGTTAAGGGATTTCATATCATCGTTCATCTGAGGAGTTTTTGTTGAAGGCGCAGGAACGGGCGTGTTGGAGGGAGCGGTTCTGTTTTCGCCGCTGCCGCCGTTGTTGCCGCCGCCGTTGTTCTTGTTGTTGTTATCCTTTTTGCCGCTGCAGCCCGCAAAGGCGAACAGCATCACGACTGCCAGCGCGAACGCGGCGATTCTTGCGATTTTGGAATATTTTTTCATGTTTTTTCCTTTCACTCTTTCGGGCCGCAGCGTTCCGCGCATTCGGAAAGCATGTTCCTGAATTTCGACTGAAATGCGGCAGAAGTCCGCAGCTTGTATTTTTCCGGGAAGCTCAGCCCTTCGGCTTTTCTTTCCGTCGGTTTAATAATAGCACATATGCCCGCCGAACCGCAAGCCCCAAATTGCTAATTTTTACGAATTCTTTGCGGCAAATTGTGTACAGATATTCAAAATCATGCTTTCGCCGTTCAATAGTCCCGTTTCTTCATCAGTTCTTTTCGAATGTAGCGAAAAACTTTTTTCTCCCCGTCGTCACGAAGCATCACAAGCAGTTTTTCAAGCAAAGCCGCCGTTTCCGGGTGCATTACGTTTTTTGCGTTCCCGCGCATAAAATAATCGTACGGGTCGCTCGAAGTGTACGCTCTCCCCTTATAGGTTTTGCACGCCCCCACTCTGTCACAGAACATTTCAACAACATACCGAAGCGGCATTTTAACCGGAGACATGCGCTTTGTTATCGGGCTGTAATCCGTCCAATACTCAAAATGATGCTTGTTGCGCCCCTTATGGTGCATCCACGCAAATGAGCAGCCGTATTCTGCGCGTTCAAGTTCGTTCGGGCTGCGTGTCCCGTCATAATGCCTTGCGCTCGGAATAAATTCCGAGGGCGAAAATTTTGACAAGTCATGTTTGATTCCCTGCCACGGTATGCCTGCCAAAACGCAATGGCGGAACACCGCACGGCGATGCCGCAAAATCGTGCGGAGATGCTTGAAAGGATGTGATTGCGATTTCATTTTTACCCCTCTTTTCGCAATTTTTTATTCACTTATTATCACTGTTTTCGTTTTCGGATTTTTCGGTTCTGCCCGCTTTGTCCGCAGCTGCCGTTTCGCCCGTTTCGGTTTTTGTCTCTTTGGTTCTCAGCCTTCCGGAGCCGGACGAAGCTTTATTTTTTTTCTTTTTAAAGCTGCGGCGAACATGCCCGCGCAGATCGTATTTCACGCCGGGCACGGTGTCGATGATCGGAACCCCCCGCTGCCTTGCGCGTTCGTTTGTCCAGTCCGCAAGCAGACGATAAAGCACAGCCGTGACAGGAACGGCAAAAATAAGGCCTGCAATGCCGAACAAGCCGCTGCCCAGAATGACCGCTCCGAGAACCCATGCGCTTGACAGCCCAACCGCATCGCCGACCACGCGGGGATAAACAAGGTTGTTGTCAATCTGTTGTATTATGATAATCATTATCACAAAATACAGCACAAGTTCAGGCTTTCCGGGTGATGTCATAAGGATTATGAACGCACTCGGAATCGTGCTGAGCCACGGGCCGAGTATCGGAATCATTGCGAATACAGCAATAAACACGCTTATCATCTCCGGAAACGGCATGTTCATGATCCGCATTCCGATATAGCACAATATGCCGATTATCGTGCAGCTTGTTATCTGTCCGGCAAAATAACCGCGAAAAGTCAGGTTTGCATACGAAAAAACTTCAAGAATCCCGCTTGAATGCTTTTCATTGAAAACGCTCCTTACGAACCGCCGTGAATGTGCAAGCAGGCGGTTTTTATCAAGGATTGCGTATATGCTGAACGCAAGCGCAAGCAGAATGTCCGCAACCGTGCTTACCGCATTGAAAGTGTAACCCAAAAGCTTCGGAGCAAGATTGGTTGTGAACACTTCCACATTGTCCAGTATCTTGTTTGAAATTTCAACCGCACGCGCCGTAACTTCGTCGCTGAGATTCAATCCCTCCCAAAATTCGGTCGCCCATTTTGCCGCACTGTTGTAATATGTTTCAAAATTGTCAAACAGGATTTTCACGCTGTCCGCCGCCTTCGGAATAACAATAATAAGCACGGCGGTGAGAATGCCGAACACGATAAGATAGCTCAGCACAACCGTGAGCGGAACAACGTATTTTTTGCCGGCAGCATGAGCCTTTTTGAACAGAGTTCCCTGAAGTATCGTTGCGGGAATATTGATTATGTATGCAACCATCAGTCCGCACAATATCGGCATCAAAACCGATGTCGTTCGGGAAATTACAGCTCTCACCGACGAAAAATGCTCAAGCATTTCATAAAAAGCAATGCCGACGAGAACTACAAAAAGCATCCCTCTGCCGTTTCTCCAAAGTGCGCGCAGTTTACTCAAAACCTTTCCCCCCTTTTACAATTACGGGTATTATTCTTTCATTGTGATTGTTCATCCGCAGTTGTTCCGATTTATTCGGAATCGTTTCCGTCGCTTTCGTTTTTTTCGGATTCGGCAAGCCTTTGCTCTTTCACGCAGGACTTAATATAGGATATGGTCGTTTTCAATGCCTGTTCATTCATTCCGCCGCGCATTACAACGACATCCGCCTTGTCGATATACCTGTCGATGTATTTTTCACGCATCGGCTTCACCGTTGCTTTGTACTGCTCCGAAATGCTTTCAAGAGAACGCCCGCGCTCGTTCATATCCCGTGCGATACGCCGCAGAAGGCAAATATCGCTGTCCACTTTTATGAACAGTTTCAGATTCATTACATCACATATTCTGTCATCATAAAAAACATGGATCCCTTCGATTATCAGCACCTCCGGCGGATACATCAGCTCTTCGCTGTCGTCCCGTCTGTGTTCTGCATAGTTGTAACCCTTCCGCGTCACGGGTTTTCCGTCAATCAGCAGGCGGATATCCGCAAGCATTTCATCGAAATCAAATATTTTTGGAGAATCGTAGTTCACTTTTGTACGTTCTTCAAACGGCTTCCCGCCCTGGTCAAAATAATAGCAATCAAGCCGCATGATTTCGCACGAGCAGTTTAAACCGTCCCGTATTCTTTCGGCAAAAGTTGATTTGCCGCTGCCGCTGCCGCCGCATATTCCAACAATTATCATTTGCATCCTCCGATTCATTAATTCCGTATCTCGCATTTTCTTTGGCGTTCCGAAGCTTTCGGCATTCAGCCTTCCCGCACCGCATGGGCAAAGCATCCCTCCGACAGGAATTCGCGGGGGAGTCGAAACCGAATCGTTGCCGCACGCCCGGCGTTTGAGCCCGCAAGAGCCTGGGTAACGCGTCCTCCGCTGATTTTTTCACCGAAAGCATTGAACACGTCCACGGGTTTTCCGAGTTCCGGCAGCGGATTTTCATCATGGCGCGCCGTAATTTCCGCATCAAGCGCACCTTTTGCCCCGTCAGCAAGCCGAATTGCCCGCATTTCGCAGCAGCTCAGGCAGCCGCCGCAGCCTATGCATTTTTCGTAAATAATCCTGTGACCCGCAAATGCTTCGTCGGCATTGTTTTTTCCCTGTTCAATTGCGCCGAAGCTGCATGCCGAATCGCAGTCCCCGCAGTCAAGGCAGGCCACACGGTCGATTATTGCGACTCTGCCGAGCAGAAATCGCTTTTCGGACGGAAGAACCTGTGTTTCGGCTCCCGCGAAAAATGTTCTGTTGTCAATTTCTCCGCGCATATGTTCCCCCCCGTTTGTTCAACTGCCTTTTCGTTTGCGGAACCTGTTTTCGGAAACGTTTTTTCTATTCGTTTCCCCTGTTTTTTTCAAGAACGGGTTTATCGATACGCTTTAAGCGGTAAAATGCACCCTCATAGCCGTAAAGCGGAATTTCGCAGTACAGCTCATCCACCGTATGACGGGCCTCACCCAAGGTTTTTTTCCGCCTCCGCCCTGTTTTTCCGCCTTTAACCCGAACAGTCACCGCGCTGCGCATATGTGTTGAAAACACGCATTCGAACCCGACTCCGCCGGCCCTGCTCTTTGCTGTCCCAAGCTCCGCGGCCAATGCGCCGATATTCAGCCTGTATGCCGAATGCTCCCTCGGCAAAAAGTTAAAAACAGCAGCGACAGTATCGCTTCCGTTGGTCCGCGCAAATGCAATGACGGAATTTTCGCAATCATCCGCGCTCAGCCAGCGGAAACCCTGCCAGCCTTCATCCTCGCGATGCAGTGCGGGCGTGCCGCGGTAAAACCAATTCAGTGCGCATGAAAATTCCTGCATTGCCGCATGAGCGGGATAGTCCAAAAGAAACCAGTCCAACGGCTTTTTAAAATCCCACTCAATAAACTGCCCGAACTCATTCCCCATAAAATTGAGTTTCTTGCCCGGATGTGCGAGCTGATATGCAAAAAGAAGCCGCAGCTGTTCAAACTTTTGTTCGTAACTGCCCTTCATGCGGTTTATCAGGGATAATTTGCCGTGAACAACCTCATCATGCGAAAACGGCAGCACATGCTTTTCGGAAAACGCATATACCATCGGGAAAGTCAGCTTTTCGTGCAGTGTTCGTTTTTCCGCCGCATCCGCGCTGAAATACTTCAAAGTATCATTCATGAACCCCATGTTCCATTTGAAATCGAAGCCCAACCCTCCGAACGCAACCGGTTCGGTAAGTTTCGGGAAAGCCGAACTTTCCTCCGCAATCATAAGCGTGTTCGGGCACTCTCTGTGCACGACAGCGTTCAGCTTTTTAATGAACTCTATCGCTTCAAGGTTTTCTCTGCCGCCGAAACGGTTCGGGAGCCATTCATCCCTGCAAAAATCATGGTAGAGCATACAGCTCACAGCATCGACCCTCAGACCGTCAAAATGGAATTCGCGCAGCCAATACAGAGCGTTCGAAATCAGGAAGCTCACAACCTCGCTTCGCCCGTAATCAAACAGCAGCGTCCCCCATTGCGGCATCTCGGCGCGGAGCGGTTCTGCGGGTTCGAACAATGTTCCTCCGTCAAATCTGCGCAATCCGCTCTCATCCTTTGTGAAATGCGCCGGAACCCAGTCCATTATAACCCCAATACCGCATTTGTGCGCATAATCCACAAGCTCCGCAAGCTGTTCGGGCGCACCGTAACGCGCCGTGACCGCATAATAGCCCGTGACCTGATAACCCCAGCTGTCATCCAGCGGGTGTTCGGCAAGCGGCAAAAGCTCAATATGCGTATAACCCATTCTTACGCAGTAATCGACGAGTTCGCGTCCCAATTCAGAGTAGTTCATGCCCTGTTTCCACGAGCCGGCGTGAACCTCGTATATGTTTATCGGTTCGGTGAAAAGATTCCTCTGCGCACGGAGTTTAAGATATTCGCCGTCGGTCCACACATTCCGGGGAATGCCGTGAAGCACGCTTGCCGTTCCCGGCCGAAGTTCCGAACGGAATGCGAACGGGTCGGATTTAAGCACCGTTTGCCCGTCCCTGCCGGTAATTGCAAACTTGTATCTGTCGCCCTTTCCTGCCTCCGCAATACGGCAGCTCCAACAGCCCGTTTCTCCGAATTTTTCCATCGGATTTGCGCCCTGTTTCCAATTGTTGAAATCGCCCACAACGCATATTCGAACCGCATTCGGTGCAAAAACGGAGAATTCCCAATATCGGATGCCTCCGGCGTTCCGCTCGTGCGCACCCAACGCGCGATAAGCATATGCATTTTCGCCGTGATTAAAAAGATAGACTGCCGTTTCGTCCATTTCAGCTCCTAACTTACAGGGTTCAGCCTTCGCCGCGCCCTGCATTTCCGTTCAGCTATTTTCCGACGCAGAACCGTTCAAAAATGCGATCAAGAAGCTCCTCCGAAACTTCTCTGCCGCTTATTTCGCCGAGGCAGTGCAGTGCATTCCCGACCGATTCCGCAACAAGCTCGGTCTGCGGAAGAAGCATTTCGGCCGCATTCCCGCCTTTGGAAAAGAGTTCCGCCGCCTCACAAAGTTCCGCACAAGCCGCACTCAGGCACTCGATATGCCTTTCATTCGTCACAATGGCACGCCCCTCGGAAAGCCCGACCGCCTCCGCAATTCGGTGTTTCAGCTCATCCAGTCCGAAACCCGTGCGGCAGCTGATTCGGCTTATGCTCCCGCCGTTTTCGGGCGCAATATTTTTCAGCTGTTCAGCCGCCGTCCCGCAATCCGGCAGATCACATTTGTTTATTATGAAAATTACATTTCGGCAATTCATGCCGAAAACTTTTTGAACGAGTCTCTCATCCTCCTGCGTTATGCCCGCCGAACCGTCAAACAGCAGCAGCACACATTCTGCGGAAGCGGCTTCGTGCAGAGCGCGTTCAATTCCGATTTTTTCAACCGCATCGCCGGTTTCGTGAATGCCCGCCGTATCGGCAATGCGAACAGGCAAACCGAGCAAATCGATTTTCTCTTCCAAAACATCGCGTGTTGTGCCCGCAATGTTTGTAACGATTGCACGTTCCGCATTCATCAGTGCATTTAGAAGGCTGGATTTTCCGACATTCGGCCTTCCGAGAATGGCAAGCTTTGCCCCCTCGCGTATAATTTTATTGCAATTCCCGTTGTCAATCAAGTCCCTTATGCGGGAAATTGCCGAATTCAGCACCTCCGGCGCAGCCGAAAGCACCTCATCCTCCATTTCCTCCGGGTAGTCCATTGCTGCCGCAAGTTCGCTTGCAAAATCAAGCAGCTTTTCTTCAATTGCGCCGATCCTCCTGCTCAATCCGCCCTCGAGCTGCTCCAACGCCGCACTCGCTCCGCGCCGCGTTTCTGCATTTATCAAATCCATCACCGCATCAGCCTGAACAAGATCCATCTTTCCGTTCAAAAAGGCGCGTTTTGTGAATTCACCCGCTTCCGCAAGCCGCATCCCCCGCCGTGTCAGTGCGCGCGATACAGCCGAAACGACGGAATAGGAGCCGTGCAGATTAAGCTCAAACATATCTTCACCCGTGTAGGAATGCGGTGCACGGAAATAAACCGCCATAGCTTCGTCAAGCACGGCCAAGGCACCCGTATCGTTTTCCTTCCGTTCTTCGCCCTGTCCGCCGTCGGGTTCAATTCTGTCGGTTATTTTGCCGTAATTCAGCTGCCGATGTTCGATTCTGCCCGAAAAAATCTCCCTGAGAACGGGCAAAACACCGCTTCCGCTTGCCCGAATTACAGCAATCGCACCGCCCACCGGGGTGGACAGTGCGAAAATATTATCATTGCATGTGTTAATTTTTTTCATGCCTTCAATGCTGCCAAAACGTGTTTACCGTGTTTATGCCTTGTCGCGGGGACGCTGCGGTCTTCTGCCGCGCTTCGGCGCAACAACAACCCTGCGATTCGGCTCTTCGCCCTCGCTGTGGGTGGTAACATAGGGGTTGTTCTGCAAAGCGGAATGCAGAATCCTGCGCTCATAGGGATTCATGGCTTCAAGGGTTCTCGGCCTGCCCGTTGATTTAACCTGCGCCGCAACGCGCCTTGCAAGACGGATAAGGGTTTCTTCACGCTTTTCACGGTAGTCCTCGGTGTTGATGGTAACGCGTGTATAGCCGTCCACCTTGCGATTGCGGTTAATAACAAGCCCTGTCAGATACTGAATTGCATCCAAAGTCTCGCCGCGGTGACCGATAAGAACGCCCATTGTGTCGCTGTCAATACGCAGCCTTATCGCATCCTCTTCCCTTGCCGCAAGCACCTTTCCGCTGATGCCCATTTTTTCAATAAGTTCCGTCACGAATTGAGCCGCAGGTTCACCCTCGGCAGCCTCCTCGGTGTAATTCACGGGAGGTTCTTTCACGGCTTCGGGCGCGGGCTCTTCCTCGCGGTTCTGCCTTTGCGGACGGTTGCGATTGCCGCGGCTGTCACGGTTTGCACGATTGTTTCTTTCGTATTTTTCGTTCCTTTCGGGTTTGGCGGCGAACTCGTCCTCCGCCCTGTTCACTGTTTCGGGAACATCGTACTTTGCATTTTCATCATACGCTTCCGCTGCGGCGGTTCCCGTTCCGACCGGCATATCCGTTTCCGGAATTTCGGGTTCGATAATCTCTTTGCGTGTTTCTTCCCCGCCCTCTGCAATTGCCGTCACGGTTTCTCTGTCTTCTCTGCGGCGGTTGTCGCGATTCTCGCGGTTGTCGCGTCCGCTGCGGTTATCGCGGTTTCCGCGCCTTTCGGTGCGTTCGCGGCGTTCGCGGGCAAGTTCCGCCGTGAAATCGGGAACAACGACTTCCTCGGCGGGTTTTTCCGTCAACTCAACGATTGCAGGTTTTGCACCGATGCCGAGAAGACCTTTTGTTCCGTGTTGAATAACATTTATTGTGACCTCGTCGATTGACAGGCCGAGCTGCTGAAGACCGCTGAAGATGGCTGCATCAACGGATTTTCCCGTTGCTTGGATTGAACGCATGTGTTTTACCTTGAAGCATCTGCGCACTCGGTGCTGTACGCACGGTGTGCCGCAGTGCTGCCGCGCCTGTTTGTGCGGCATATCCTTTCGTTATTTGTGTTTTAATTTGTTTTCACACGGGCGGACGGGAAAGACGCCGTCATAATGTGCTGCTCTGCCCGATAAAATCCGAAGTTTGCTGCGGCGGTTCGCTGCTTTCGTGCAATTCGGACGGAGTTCGGCAACCTGCGAAAGTCCGAAATGAACGATGCGGTACGCAGTTCCGCCGCCGGAACCGCGCACCGATTAAGTGAATTTTATTTTGCTTTTGAAGGTTTTGCGGAAGAAACTTCATCCGCATTTTCCTTTTTGCTCATGATAAGGTTCGTGAGCTGGGACGTGATAATCTGAAGCACGCTGCTGAGAACCCAATAGAGCGAGAATGCCGAGGTGGAGCTCAAGCATACAAAGAAGCTCATTATCGGGAACAGCCACAGCATGAAATTCATGCTTTGCTGCTGCTGAGCGGCACCGGGGTTCAGCTTCTTGGACTGGCGCATTGAGAGCCACGCCGAAAGCAGCTGGAAGCCGGTTGCAAGCACGGGCAGTATGAACCATCCGTTATTGTTTCCGTGCTGATATTTTTTCATCAGGTTATCGTATTTTTCAACGGCCGTGTCCGTCGGCAGCAGATCCATGCTGTTCGAGCCGAATTCACCGGTTGCAAGTCCGGCCTCAACAAGTTTTTTCCAAATCACTTTGCCCTCAATCTTATTGCCGGCCGCATCGGTGTACCCGGTGTGGAAGAGCTTAAGATTGCCTATGTTGTTTGATTTTGTGCACGCACAGGTCGAAGAATTGCCGTAAGTTTTAACGGTTTTCGCAGGCGTGACGACAGGCGCAAAGCCGCTGTCCGGCTGCCAGATGTTCGTAATCCAGAGGAAGCTGTAGCTGTCGAAAGTCTCCTGCGCTTTTTCCTCGTTAACGATCGTTTCGTATGTGAGCCGAACGGTCTGTTCATAGCCCCAAAAGCGGAATGCTGCAAGGAAGCAGAAGAAAAGCGGAAGCGTCAGCAGCAGAGGAAGACAGCTTGAAAGCATACCGATGCCGTTTTCCCGCATGAGTTTGTTCTGCTCCATGCTGAGTTTTTGCGGATTGTCGGCATATTTCTTTTTCAGTTTTTCAATTTCGGGCTGAATCTTTGCCTGTTTGCGCTGATTTTTGCGATTGTTGATATCGGGAAGGATCTGAATTATGCGCAAAGCAAGCGTAACGATAAATATCGTAAGAAAATAATTGTTGCCAAGCACGCTGTAGAGCCAACGAAGCAAATCAAAAAACCACTCGGTAAGGAAGAAATCGTTAATCATTTTCTGTTATTTTATCCTTTCTGTCCGTCAGTCTGCGGCACTTATTTTTCCGATACCGTACGTTTTGCGTACAGGTCTCCCCTTTTTCGGCCGCGCCGCCCGATTCCGTTTCGTTCGCCGCCGCCTTCCGGCAACGAAAAAAACGCATCAGATTAAGCTTTTTTTCGGATGTCTTATTCGGAACGGGATCGTATCCGCCCTTTGAAAACGGGTTGCAGCGCATTATGCGCCAAACCGCAAGGAATAACCCCTTGAACGCTCCGTGTATTCTCAAAGCATCGATTGCATACTGAGAGCAGCTCGGCGTATAACGACAGCACGGACCGCTGCGCGGCGAAACAAACAGCTGATAGCTTTTTATAAGCTGAATAAACAGCCGTGCGGGTAAACTCAGCCGTTCGCGTTCGGAATCATTTTCGCGCCCCCATGAGTTCATGTCGGGTTCCCGCCGCAATTTTCGTTATCGCTTTCCTTCGTTTCCGCCTCCGCCTCGCTTGCCCGCTGTTTTTCCTTCTCCTGCGGTGGGTTCGTATTTAAGTACCCCGCCCGTTTGAGAGAATATCTCATTGAGCTGCGAATGTCCGGAAGCTTTTCGTCAACTATCGGCTGTCTCGCAATAAAAATAAGCCTGCATCCCGGCTTTATGCAGGGAATAAGCGGGGTCACAGCCTCACGCATACGGCGTTTTGTTTTATTACGAACAACAGCGTTGCCGATTTTTTTACTCACGGAAAAACCGATTTTGACTTCGCCCTGTCTGCCCTTGGCATAAATCAAAACCACGCTCCGCCCCCCGACCGATTTCCCGATGCGATAGGTTCTGCGGAACTCCTTATTTCGTTTGAGAGAATAGCAACGCTTCACTTTCAGTTTTCAGATTATCACGCATATGCCGACCGATTCGTTTTTGCCGAGGAAGCACTGAATACACATCAAAATACAGATTTTAGCAAAAACTCTTAAAAATCAGCGTTTGTTCAGTTAGTCTGTCGTTTTTTCAGGCAATACCGCACATCAAAACATATATTAAAACCGTATGCTGCGCAGCGCGATCCGGTGCCGCCGCGCGACATATTTTATATTGTTGTTGTTCGGGTGCCGAGCGCTTTTCCGTTTGTTCCGTTAAAACTCAAAGACCGTTCAAAACAGCGTTTCCGCAGCAATTCAATGGCTTTGTGAAGGCTTTATGAAAATCACGCGCAAGCAAAGCTCCTCAACACAAAACCAACCGAAAACACACCGAACGCCTGCCGCCTCATCGGAGCACAGTTGTTCAAAATGTTAATGAACTTACGAAATGATACCGCCTCGGGTGCGGCACAGCCGCACACCGAGTCCGCTCCGCCGTACGGGCGAACATATTAAGCGGGATCTTCGCCGGAAAAAGCTCTTGTAAAAAGCCTTTGTGAACAGTGTTCGCAGCAGGCTGCCCGGTTAAATCCGCCGCAGGCTGCAAACCGTTTTTCCTCGTTTGAGGTCTCAAAAAAGCGAGCCTGCCGAAAAGCAAGTCCCGCATTCGCGCATGTTTCGCTTAAAATCGGAAGTTCAATCCCCCGCATTGGGCAAAAACACGGCGCAAATCATAGAAAAGGCTTATGCAGACAGTTTCTTCCTGCCCTTGCTGCGCCTGCGTGCGAGCACGTTGCGGCCGTTGGCGGTGCTCATGCGCTTGCGGAAACCGTGAACCTTTTTCCTCTGCCTAACTTTGGGCTGAAAAGTCATCTTCATAGTGTACAGTACCTCTTTCTTGCTTATTTACAAGGGAATATCGCAATCTGTCCGACCCATGCTCAAAGGAGCATTTTCGGCGAAAAAAGTTTCGCTCGGCAGATTTCCGAAGAAAACCCCATAGTGTCACAATTAGTTATTATAGCCGCAATGCCCCCGTTTTGTCAAGCCCGAATTCGCACATCCGAGCCTGTTTTTATTTTATTTTTGCAATATATTATCATCTTTTTATTTGTCTCATCATGCAGCATTCCTCAACCCGTTCCGTTCGGCCGCGTTTGCTTCCCGCCTTGCTTAAACTCCCGATTTTGTTCCGCACAGCCGCACTGCGTTCGCTTTCATACGCACAGGCGGCTGCATTTTGTTTTGATAATATAATTTTTCAAAGGTTTTTTTCTCTTTTCAATCCCGTTTCGATATGCTATAATTTAAATGTCAGAAAATGCGCGGGTTTCTTTGTCGGTTTGACGATCGGCCTGCGCGAAACAAACACAAAGGAGATTTACCATGCCTGTTAATCTTAAAGGGCGTTCCCTGCTTACCCTCAAGGATTTCACTCCCGATGAAATCCGTTATCTTCTCAACCTTGCCGCCGACCTTAAGGCAAAAAAGCGTGCCGGTATTCCCGGTGATCTGCTTGCAGGCAAGAACATCGTTCTTCTTTTCGAAAAAACTTCCACCCGCACCCGCTGCGCATTCGAGGTTGCCGCGCTTGACGAAGGCGCACATGTAACCTTCCTTTCCAACAGCCAGATGGGCAAAAAAGAATCCCTTGAGGACACCGCAAAGGTTCTCGGCCGTTTCTATGACGGCATTGAATTCCGCGGCTTCAAGCAGGAGACCGTTGAGCTGCTCGCAAAGCATTCGGGCGTTCCCGTATGGAACGGCCTCACCGACCTGTATCATCCCACTCAGGTTCTTGCAGACTGCCTCACCATCATGGAAAACATCGCCAAGCCCCTCAACAAGGTCAAGCTCGTTTATGTCGGTGATGCACGCAACAACATGGGCAACTCCCTCATGATCATCTCCGCAAAACTCGGTATGCACTTTGTCGGCATTGCTCCCAAGGCTCTCTTCCCCGAGGATCATCTTGTTGAAGAAATGCGTGAGCTTGCAAAGACCACCGGCGCAAAGATCGAATTCTCCGAAGATATCGCTGCTGTTGACGGTGCGGACGCTATCTACACCGACGTTTGGGTTTCCATGGGCGAAGAGGCTCAGTTCGAAGAGCGCATCAAGCTCCTCACCCCCTACCGCGTAACCATGGACATGATGAACATGACCCATAACCCCGACTGCATCTTCCTCCACTGCCTGCCCAGCTTCCACGATCTTGAAACCTCCGTCGGCAGAGAGATTTACGAAAAGTACGGCGTTGCAGAACAGGAAGTTACCGACGAAGTCTTCCGCGCTCCCTGCTCCAAGGTATTCGACGAAGCCGAAAACCGCATGCACACCATCAAGGCCGTTATGGTCGCAACCGCAGGCAGATAAGCTTTGCCCTGCCGTTCGGCAATTCGGATTCCGCGCCTGATTTTGTTTTGCGCTTCAACTGAATCCGATTGAATAACAAAACACGCTGCATCCTTTTTCGGGTGCAGCGTTTTTGTGTCTCATTACTAATAGTTTGTTTTCCTGTTCTTTCGGTCAATTTGACTATTTTCTTGAGTCTAAGTATTGCCGAACAGGAAATAGTTTCCCACACGGCAATTTACTGATACGGAAGGCCGCTTTTATCAAAGATTTGCAAAGATTTTTTCCAGATCCTCTCTGCTGGTAGGCATAGCCTCCAGAACTTGACGGTCAATCGCATCTAACATGGTTTGTTCCTTTTCCCTCAAACGACAATATATAGCTTTGTCCAACGACCAAGTCCCACCTTCAGTGGCGTAAATAAGCTGATTAAAATAATACTGGGTATACTGCCCCTCCTGAAGCCCCAATCGGTGAATACGGTCTTTAGATTGTAGCAGGTGCACCAAGTTGTAGCTGTATTCAAAGTAGACCGCATCATGACAAACGTTGTGCAGGGATACGGATTCTGCCAATGTATGTGGATTAGTCAGCAGGACTCGGAATTGACCGCTACGAAAAGCATTCAAAATTGTATGACGGTTAGCCAATGGAACTTCTCCGTAAATGCATTCACAGGGAATGTCCAGTTGCTTTAGGGTGTATGAAAGCAAAGTAATTGATTGCAAAAACATGCACCAGACAATTACCGGTTTACCATTATTGACAAGCTCACTGACGAGACGAATACACTGCCGGAACTTAGTTGAGGTTGGAGCGTTTTCGATCAGCATCTTTACCTCATCGCTGTAGTCTGCGAAATCCAGTTCATCCTCATCCAGGCTATCGTCCAGCAGATAGGAGAAATCAGATAAATTCAGGGAGTGCAACAGCATTTTGGGGTCACTCTCCATTTGTAGAATCCGAATCAAAAGAGCCAACTTATTTTTTCGATACTTCATTTGCAGCAGATGCAGAAGCCGATTTTCCTCCAGACTGGCCTGTGCTTCCAATAAGATATCCGCATTTGCCACAGGGACACCCAGCTGCTCCTTGGTTGTTCGGCAGAAGAAGGGCTGAAGTTTCTCATTGATGAATTGAATCTCTCTGGCACTCGGGTTGCTCAGCATTGGCAGACGAAAATTAAAAAAATCATCGTATTCCTGAGGATAAAGAATATGAAGCAGATTATAAATGTCCAGATAAGAATTCGGAATCGGCGTTCCCGTCATTGCTACGGCATAGACGGCATTTGCGGCCAGCTTGACGGCATTTTGGGAATATTCCCCCTGAATTCGCTTTGCCTTATGAACCTCGTCAAACACGATAATTGTATTTTTGCCAACAATTTGACACAAAGAGTTTAACACATTACCTATAGATTCGTAGTTTACAAGGATTAAATTGCATTGACCAGAATCATATTGCAAAGCGGCGTTCCGTTGCTGAACATTTTTAAACGCAGAATCGTGGATGTTCAAAACCCGAAGTGCCTCTATCCCACTGAAGCAAATCTGAAATTCATCAATCCATGAACCAAATGCATTTTTAGGGCAGACCACCAAGAGACGTTTTGCTATATTCTTTTGCCGTAGATAAGCATACATACCCAAAACGGAAGCAGTCTTTCCGGATCCAGGAACTGAAAAGTTGGCACTCCGCTGCATACTGTACAAGAAAAAAGAGTCCCACATCTGCCGTTCCCGAAGCTTTCGCGCCATATTTGAATCCACGATTTCACGATAATGCTGGAATTGTTCCTTTAGCTTGCGATCGTGCCTTTTCAGTTCAATACCCAACCGAGAGCGGGCATCAATGTATAGCTCCCGGTCGGCAATATAATCAGTCAGACACTTCGAGACCGCGAGCTCTGGCTGCTGCTTACGGCAAAGTTCTATTATCTTTTTATAATCCAGGTAGGTTAGACCAGGGGAAAACCGGATAAGCCCTGGCTGTATTTGGCAAGTATATCTCTTCAGAGATAGTTTATAAAACCCACTGCTCCGCATGGCTGCGGTTTTTGCTTCCGGGAAATGTAGCAGTAGATCTCCATCATAATCCAGTCGCCACATTTACAGATACTCCCTGATAGAACGAACGGCGTCCTCAAGACGACTCAACTGCTGTTTCAATCGCTGCAACTCGCTATCATTGAGCTTTGCAAGAATATTGGTATCGATTCCTTCCAGGAAAGTGGTCGCTTTCTCAGCCAACAATATGGGGCGATTTTTAGTTTCAGTTTTTTTGGCTTTGGTAAGTGCCTTATCCATGGAGCGTTCCAAAGCCCGTACAGCTTCGGTATTGGAGCGAACAGTCTCCCGCAAGCTCTCTGTCGTTACTTTTCCCTGAGGGGGTAGTGTCTCAATGACCTGGGCAGCGATTCCCTGCTGCTCCTGCAGAAATTCGTCTTGGTATTCCGTGCCAATAACCGACTTTATATGGCGGACAAAGCGGGTCATATCCCCATTAGTCTGCATTAGAATGTTGGTGAAGACTGCATTCTTCAGATCCTCGGCTTCGTCCACCGTGGAGCATTTTTTTATCAGCTTCAAAAGTTCTTCCAGAGGATAATAGAGCTGTAGATCCCGTGCTATATAAAATTGTTTCGGAGCATTGATAAACTCCAGGAATTCGACCATCAGATTTGCAACTTCTACCCGCTTACGCACCTCGCCCTCCGTCTCGTTTGTGCTCCTGGCGTATTCTTCCACCGAAAGCAGGCCGGTTGCAGTGATGTCATTATAAACGCCAACCAGGCGGTCAATGGGGTTGTAGTCAACCTTATTCTCTTCACCATGCTGAATGTAGAGTTCGAGCAGTTTGATCTGCTTGGCACTGCTTTCAATATTCCGATCCAATATGACCGCCTCGAAATATCCGAATCGATCGTTCTTCTTTGCTAACTCCCGCAGGCAGGTGAAACGCCGGTTACCGTCAATAATTCTTCCATCAGCCAAAACAACACCTGGCTCACGCTGATCGACCATTTCAATGTTGTTTTGTGTTTTACGAATTGCATCTGGGTTGCTGTCTACAATGAATTTTTCGATGACTGCATTATAATGTTCCCGATCAGAAGCATCCGGTGCGTGTCCATCGTGTTGGGCTCTATACTGACTAATCCAAGTGGCAATTCGATCATTCTGTTCGTTATAAAACAATTGATCCAAACGCACTTTATATACGGGATATGCCTTGGTCAACCCGTCCAGAGTCAGCTTACGGGTAAGTGTTGTCTTTTCAACAGTGTGCTGGGCAATGCCATCTTTCAACAAGTTCATACTCAAATCTCCTCAAAATATGTATCGTAATCTATGTAAACAGTTTCCATAATTCTGTCGTAATATAAATCTGCGGAAGATGCGATTTCGAGCACCTTTTCCTTTGACAGTCGAATTCCATAGCGGTTATTCAGTAGTTCAGTCAGATCGAAAATATCAAGCTTCTTAGGCTGGGCAATGAGCCAGACCAAAAGTTCGCCTAAAGATGCTTTTTGTGTACCTAACCTGAACAAACGGGTTCCGCCAATCCGCTGAAATGTGAAATTCGCACGGTCTTCCAAAAGAATAGAGGAATAAAACCACTCATCAAATCCAAGTTCGTCCAAAGGATGTGTAAAGCCATCCTGGCGCAATGAACAAATGGTAAAAAATTCGCCGATGCGGCTGAATTTCGCAACCGATTGCTGATAGGCATAAAAATCGTCAATACCGATCCCGTTCTGATTTAATCTACGAATGTTAATGTACTGCAATGGGGAAAACTCAACAATCTGATATTTTCCACGCAGATCATACAGTTCGCTACTGTAGGCAACCACAGAGGTGACGCCACGATCAAACAACCGAGCATCTACAACATCATCTGAAAGAAGCAACGAACGGAAATACTCCCTGGCGCTGGCATACGTATTTTTTACAATGTAGTCCGTAAAAACGCGAAAACCAAGCGTTTTTAGTGTGTAAGAGTTAATATTTCCCGGTTTTTCTTTCGGAAAAGCCCGACTATATATCTTTTTTACATCAGAAATAAGATAAAATGAACGGCATAAGGCTTTTTTCATATATTCGAATTGCGATGTTAGCAGATTCTGCTGATCAATTCGGTACATGCCGTTGTAGTAGTATTCATCAAATTCCCGCAGATAATTCGCCATGACAGTCGCAGCTTTGACGCCGTATGCTTCTTCATACCTTCTGGCAAGATCCTCTGCAGAAACAGGGGCGAATTGAATCAGCATTGACAGTACCTGATCCGCATGATTCGGCGTTCCAACGAAAATGGTTGGCATTTTCTGAAAAGTAACCGATGTATCATCGGTGGATCGCCATATTTTTTTCAGCAGATTATGAAGTTCGTATTCATCACGTATATCATACTGCTCCATAAGCTCTGGGTAGTCATGTATAAATTTCAAAGAGGATAACTCTATGTTTTCGTATTGCGTCAGATTCAATGTATCCAGCAACTCTGTATAGTCACGTGAATGAATATCATAATAGCGGAAACTTCGCCATTGGTTCCAAAGAACATAGTTGCTTCGGTTTAAAATTTTTTCGTATGTTCTGGAATCCAAAGACAATGATGTATCATCAGATAGTCCAAGCTCACTCAGCATTTCTTCATAGAGCAGCAAGAAGTCCGCATATTTGGTTTTATTTGAACATCGTGACTTGACACAGTACTTTACCAGCTCTGATCTCCGTTTTAGAATACGAAGGCCATCAACTGTTATACTGTCCTTGTATACTGCACGTTCTGCCGCTTTTCGGAGTTCAGGCGCAATCGCACTGTCCGTGAGAATATCGGCCATGGGAAGCCGGTATTTGTGCATGTTGTCTGAAATCATCTTTAAGTAGCGATAAGTTTCCAATGGTTCCTCAAAGGCAAGGTTAAAATCGTCTTCTGAAAATTCATAGGTATCGTAGATATATTGATACCGATCTTCACGCAATCGCGGCCTCTTTTTAAGTACGTTCATAGTTACCTGACGAATCCGTTCTCGTGTCAAGCCGTATTTCTGCCCGATTTCCTCTAATGTTGAGTTCCCAAGCCGCATTTGAATAATTTTTCGCTGACGCTCATCCTGAATTTCTGCCACAAAAGCAACGATAGATGGATAAAGTCTTCTGACACGTTCGTCCCCAACTTCGACTGCACCTGCTTTTTCCAGCTCCAATAAGAGTTCTTCCAAAATTGTGGTATTGACCAAGTGTTCCGGTATTGAAGCAGACAAGCTTGCTTTCGAAATACTACCATTATTTTTTTCAATAATTTCAAGAATACTACTCTTGGCTGTGCTACGGAGACGGTCGGATTCGTACAAAATATAAATAAATGTTTCACCGATAGCGTTCGGGTGCGCATCATGTATCAATGACAATTCCCGTTGCCAAATTCTCACACTGTCACCATAGAAATCAGATAATTCTTTGGCAAGGATATCGCTGAACTCGGTTGTTTCTTCAGTTTTAGCTGGCCGTAAAAGGGAGTCTTCCGATAAAAAGGATAACACTTCCTCAACAGATTTTTGTCCCATATTCTGCATGCTTAACAAATCGGCTCGCGTAAGACTGAGCAATTGGGAAGCGCTTGTGTATCCGTTCCTTTTCAGACAATTCTTTGAACGAACAGAAAGCGGCAATCCCGAAATTGGCAGGTCATCATCAATTGCGTCAAGATTGTCTGTCGGGATTACCACCGATTCCATTGAGATCGTATCTATCGTTGCATTCTCCGAGTTTCGATCAACAAGAAGATATTCCCCGGACTGATCGTTGATAGCGGCAACACATTTTCGAATTTCGTTCAAGCTTTTTACACCCATATTTCGAATATGTATCAACTCGTCCAGCGGATAATCCAGAAGGCAGCCAACCGTATCCAAATTACAGCGACGTAGACAATTCTGAGAGCGAACAGATAAATGCAGAACAGAAATATCATCACCACGTGAAATGTAGCCCATTAGTCCATCGCCCTCTCTTTTCATCATTTATAGATCTATTATAGCATTTCCAGGTTCAATGTCAATAGCCTGGGTAACCACTCGTTGGCGCTGATTTTTTATTAATCGTGGGAGTAACATCTCAGTTTTTGCTTCATTGTTTAGTATTTAGTATAGTGTTCAAAACACGCTGCATCCTTTTTCGGGTGCAGCGTTTTTGTGTTTGCTGTGTTTGCGCCGTTATATTGACGTGCGGTTCGGCTCAGCAGTCAAGGTAAAAGATAATGTCGCTCTTGCCTTCCTGCGCCGTGCCGCGATAGATTTCCGTGTCAAATCCGCCGATGCGGAACCCGCATTTCAGGTAAAAAAGACATGCACCGAGATTATTGTCCTGTGCAATGACGTAAATCCCGCGATACCCCTTTTCCCGCGCAAGCTCTTTCGCGCGTTCGATAAGCTTCATTCCGATGCCGCGGCCCCGTGCCGCCGCGCTGACCTTCAGGTCACAGAGGTACATATATTTAAAGAAGCCTTCCTGCATTATCGCAAGTCCGATACAGTTGTCCGCATCGGCACCGCCTGCTGCGCCGCGAATGCTCTCATCATCGCATTCACCGTCATACGCGCCGATAAAAATGGAGTTTTCGCTCATCTGTTCGAAATCATAATTTTCGTCCGGAAAGCGCATTTCAGAAGCGTTCTCCGGTGCAAAAAGCTCCGTTTCCCAACTCCATTTTCCGTCCGAATATTTCGGAATCAGCCGCCCGAACAGTTTAAACGGCTCATTCGGAAGATTTATGTCCTTCGAATGCTGCACGTCAATCAATCTTGTTACTGTCATTCAGTTCTCGTCTCCTGTGCTTATCTCCGTCCCGCCCCACTCAACAACGGTAAAACCGCGGCGTTCGGGTGCGGTCAGCGCCTGCTCTGCAATGTCAACAAATGCATCGGATTTCTGCCACGCCATGAAAACACGAATCACGGTATCGGGCGCAGGCTCAACTTCAAGCTTTGCAGCCTGTGTGCAGCAATCGGCTTGGAATGAAATCACATTGTACGGATTCTGTTCCATAAGCGGCAGCCAGAAGACGATGAATTCGTTTGCCTCACGTCGATTGAGGCCCAATTTTTCAAGCGCAGTTTCAAGGAATGCAGCCGTATCGCCGCCCTTTACGCAGAAGCCCTTTGAAAAATCAAACCGCGCATTCGTTTCCCCCTCCCAATAGAGGTAATTGTATTCCGTGCCGTTTTCATCGGTCAGCACTCCGTTCGGGGAAGCTTTCACGCGCCACCCGTTTTTGTATTTCGGATATGTGCATGTCAACGCACCGTCAAGCTCAAGATTCACATAAACATCCGTTTCCGTTTCGGGATAGAGGTAAACAACGGGCTTGTAGGCAACATACGGATCGGGTGTCCAATCGCTCGGCTCAACGGACAGAACATCCGCCTCGTGATGCTCGGCTTCGCTGTCCGCACAGTAGTTTTCCACCTTGCATATAACATGATCGCCGACGCAGTATTCATCCGAAAGCCTGCCGTTAAGCTTCAGTTCATAGGGCGCGGGGATAACGGGGCTTGCAAAGAAACAATCCGCATATATTCTTGTAATTATAACGTGGCCGGTCGAATCCTTTTCGATTTTTTCGGCCGTTGATTTATTCAGTCATTCCCCATCAAAGTCTCTGTCCCTCAAATCGTCCGCATTTTTCCAGCTTATTGCGTTTATCTGCGCGGGATAAGTTTCGCTTATGCCGCCTCTGTACGTCACCTGCACAACCGTCCCGACATTAAATCCGATCCGTTCAAGATTGCCTGTGCCGAATTGAATTTTATCGCTGCTTGCGGCTTCCGCCGTGCCCGCAGCGGGACGAACCGTAACAACGCTTCCGTTAATCTCCGTAATTTCCGCATCAAAAACATGCTCAATGCCCGCTGCTTCCTCTGCCCAAAGCTCATCAAGCGTTTTTTTGAGATCCTTTCCGAAATAAACCTTTGTTTTTTCGTATGTTCCGCCGGCGTAAAACTTTTTCCATTTAACAATGCGGTATGTCATCGCCGCATATTCCCGCGTTCCGCCGTCGTCGAGTGCCGCCTTCGGGATCGGTACAGCCAAAAGCACCACGATTGCTGCCGCAAGTATTGCAATCAGTATGTTAACCTTTTTGCTCATAATTTTTCCTTCTCCTCAAATTCATCATCCGGAGCTTGAACTCCTCCCGAAAGAGTATACCATACAGCATTCGGAAATTCAAGTTTAGATCCTGACGGCTGCATTTTCAATGCATCGGTAATGTCACCGTGCCGGGTGTACGGTATTTTTGTACATATTATTTTTTCACAGCAGCTTACGTCGTTCATATACGGCGGGTTTCTTGACAGCCATGCACGAGTACACAAAGTCAACTTATAGATAAGTCGTCGTATCTCAGTATCAGAGATGCTGCTTAGGTCAATACATTCGTTTGAAAATGCTGCAACAGCCCAGTTGTTCGCAAATAACTCATATACTGCGGTTTCTGCAGCCGCATTCGCATCGGCAGTTTGCGCGTTCACTGCGGTTTCCAATCGCCGAGAAGAAACTGCCTGACTCTTTCGATGAATGAGTAGACATTAGCCTTGTTCATTGTGTAGAACGTTTTGTAGTCAGTTATTGTACAATCAACAAATCCCAGCTGAACAAGTTTGTCCAGATGATAATACATAGCATTCCGGGTTATGTCAAAACGCTCTGCCAATTCCTGTCCGTAGGAGACACTGTCGCGCAAAGCGCGAAGCGTTTCAAGTCGGTTTTTATCGGACAGTACCTTCATAGTGCCCGCATAAACTTGTGCTGAATTTTTCATATTCCGAATTTTAAACACGTAATCAACAAATACGCCGAAATAAACCCGGATCGGCCCCTCCTGCGGAAAAGCAACAAAAACAGCATTAAAAAGGAAAAGACTCGGATAAACTACAACATCATCAATATCCTTCGGCAGTACAATATTCATTTCCTTCAGCCGCTCAATGATATTTCCCTGACTGCAAACACGTTCGGTGCAGCATACTATATCGGCATACAGCGGCTCATTTTCGGCAATCAGCTGCGCAGTTGTCTGAATCAGCGGCATTATTCGTTTTATATGCGGAATAGGATTTACAACAATATCGATAAGATTCCATTTCGTTTCCGCATCGCTGAAGAATTCGCTGATTTCCTTAACGTATTCCTCCATATTATGCGCTGAAAATGCCTGGCCCGTGCCGCAGCCTACGGTCATTACCGCAACATACTTTTGAACCCTGTCATCTAATGATGCTTTTTCATAAAAGTTAATTAAATCATCAATTGTGTAGTCATTAGGCGCTTCGTCCGGGCAGCTTAAAAGCAGTCTTCCGAGACTTATCACGTCCCCCGTTCCTGTCACATCCGGGTACAGGGGAGAAAAATAAAGTTCCGTTGTCTCGTTTTTCGGCACTCGCTCATCCAGAATCGCTTCAAGTTTTTCTGCTCCCTCAAATAATGCCAATGGAATATTTGTCATGTTTCCGCAATCACGCTTTGCTTCAAACAGTTTTGTGCAAATACTTTTTCCGCTGCCACGACGGCAGAGGTATTCTGCCGCTTCAAACACACAGTTAATTTTCTTTTTAATTTCAATCATAGTTATTCGCCTCCAAATCGGTACTATTATCTCGAAAAAGGTTGTCTATGTCAAGGGTGCGGGATAATTTTTTTTGAAAGCTGTTGACATGCATAGTAATCACTGTTATAATATGCACAGTGATTATTATGCATGTGGAGGATTAAACATGAAAAAGAAACTTATTGCACTGCTTACTGCCTGCATGTTCGCATTGTGCACCGTCACATCCGCTCTTGCGCTTGATAAAGTCAGTCTCCCGGCGACATCAACAGCAACTGCTGCCCCTGCGCAGAGTAAGAGAATCGAAAAAAAATGCGGCACTTCAAAAAGCATGGTGACATCGCTGCTCTCGTCCAAATCGGGCGGCAGCGGTCTCCATGCAGCACCATCCGCAATCAGTTCTTATAACGAACACGATGTTGCATTGATGAGAGCTTTTCTCGAAATCACGGATTCGAAAGGGGTTAAAAACGGACAGAAAATCAATAATTATTCCGATGTTGATTATGATGCGGACGATCCTTCAACATGGGCAAATATTGACTGGACGGAGGACGGTGAACTTGCTTACATTCGTTTTTGGTCAGTCAACTTCACTGAGTATACAATCAACCCCGTTACCGGCATGGAGTATCCCGCATCAGGTGAAATGCTGCTTGTCGGAGATCTTGACCTAAGCGGGTGTCAAAGCCTTGTTGACATTAATGTACCTCAAAACAATTTGACATCTGTTCGTGCCGATAACTGCCCCTCGCTTGAAATCTTTTACGCAGGCGAGCAGGCCGACTTTGCCGGTGCGGATATGGCAGATCGGCTTTTTGTTTATGCATCTGCCGATAATTGTCCAAACCTTTATTACATCGGCGCACCCAACAATGACCTTGAACACTTCAGCTTTAAGAATGCACCAGCACTTGTTGAAGTTATGGTTGACAGTAACCCCGGGCTTGCAGAGGTGAATATCGATGAAAGTCCCGTTCTGGAAGCCTTTTCAGCAAATGAGACCGCAATCACCTCCATTGATTTAAGTGGGCGCAGCAGTCTTATTGTCGTTCACGCCGACTATTGTCCGATAGAAAGAGTTAATCTTTCTGACTGCACGGCAGATTTTGAGCTCAGTGTTGCCTTTACGCACACATTAACAGAATTGGATCTTTCCGACTGTACCGGTTTAAATGCACTGTATGTTGATGACACTTCCGTTTCGCGGTTGAACTTTGACGCATGTTCAAATCTCCGTGCCGTTTCTGTAGGAAATTCACCGTTGGATGAGATTGACCTTACGAACTGTCCCTCGATATATTGGTGCAATACCCAAGGAAATAATGATACGCTTCACCGGATAAAACTGGCTGTTGGGGAACATATCCTAATAATCTCCGCCGAAAACGGCACCGTCGGCCTGAGTTTTGCGTTCTTCAGCGTTTACGATGAATCATATGACCAGTCGAATGACTTTTTGCAAGTTTATTGCTCTTCATCGAACGGAAACGATTTTATCGGATGGGAGAACCAATCCGGGGAACTCGTAAGCACGGAAACCGAATTCGCACTCAGTCCTGAATATATCGCTTCGATTCATGAGACCGATTTCACTCTGACAGCAAAGTATGCGGCTTCATTCCTTTCCGGAGATGCAAACGGAGACGGCGCAGTCAACACAGAAGATGCAGTTCTGATTATGCGCGCCGCGCTTGAGCTTCAGCCCGAAATCAGTGTTGAAGTATGTGATATGAACAGCAACGGCATCATCGATATTGCTGACGCCATCATCGTCATGCGCAGCGTACTTGGAGTATAATTATTCAAACTCGGTCATGCTGACTTTTTTGCAGATATACCTGCTTAATGAAATTAAGCACCGAACCGCCTTAGCTTTTCCTGCAAAGAGCCCCATGCGATTCGGTGCTTCTGTTCTATTCATTGGTCTGCTCCGGAAGCAGACACAGTTCCCCGCTGTCAACTTCAAACCGTTCTATGTCCACTCCGGTATAGTAATGCCGCAAAATTTCATCGAAACTGCTGCCGTTTTTTGCCATTGCATTTGCGCCGCACTGGCTCATGCCGACGCCGTGCCCAAAGCCGAAGCAGGTGATTTTAACATTCGACTGCGTGATTGAAAACTTAACATTGGTGCTGCGGAGTTTGAGTGCATTCCTGAGCTGCTGCCCGGTAACAACGGTGCCGCCCAAACGAATCAGCTGAATTCGCCCGCTCTCCGTGCGCTGCCAAACGTCAACATCCTTTGCGGGGTCGGACATTTGCGCATCGGGAAAAGCCGAATTCACTTTGCTGATAAACTCAGCCGTCGTGTAGCATTTTTCCGAAGTAAACTCCGGCGAATCCTCTTCCCCGCCGCTCTCAACCGAAACAAGATAGGGCAGAGCAACAGCGAATACGGCCTCGCAGTTTTCCGTTCGCCCGCCGGAGGAAGAATGGTACAATGCAGTCACCAGTTCTCCGCCGCTTGTCAGAACAAGCCCTTCCGTTTCATGCACGGCGGCTTCAATGCGTGCATAATAGTTTTCAAACGAGCTGCCCCAGCGTTCCCGCAGCTGTTCCGTTGTCAGAAAAGCTTGGCAGCAGGCATAGTCCGTGCAGATGGTATGTCCGCTTTTGCAGCGAAGCTCACCCGTCAGGTGCTTCATTGCAAAGGTTCGGGCCGCAACAGCCTGCGCTTTCAATGCTTCCTTTTCATACGTTGCGGGCATCTCCGCCGCAGTGACATGAATGATGTAGTCCTCCGTATCCATCGGAACGACCTCCTCACCGTTCCAAACTCCGATTCCGTTTGCCGAAGGTAACGTTTCATACTTTTCGCCTGCGAGAAGATTCAGACCGCTCACAATGTCGGGCATCAGATCAAGGCCCGCATTCACGCTGCCTGCCGTGCGCGGTGCCGGGACTCGTCCCCCGACGGACACGGCGGAAAGAACTGCGGTCGATAAGCCGACAATTCCCGCCGCAAGCAGCATTCCGATCGTTTTCTTCATGTTCATGTCACATTGTTATGCGGTTCTTTACAAGATTATTACATTTAAATTCGCGTAAACCTATTGAATACCGAGGCCTCTGCGTTGTATAATATAGCTGTGAAAGGGTATGTGAAGCTTTTCATGCGCGGCAGCTGATTTTTAAAGCAAACGGCCCTTTACGCCATTCATTACATGAAAGAGAGGAAGAAATATGCTGCTGAACACAATGCTTCTGCTGTCCGGCGGAGATTTTTTCAGCCGTTGGCTTGAAGGCTGGAACCTCGGCGGGCTGATACTCGTGCTTATCGGCGCGGCTTTGATAATCATCGAAATGCTGATCCCGGGATTCGGCATTGCAGGCATATCGGGCGCGGCAGCCGTGATTGCAGGGCTTATCATAGGTTCGAACGACCCAATATCCGCGCTGTTCTCGGTTGCAATACTTGTTGTAATTCTCAGCATCGCCGCGGTCATAATATTCAAAGTTGTTTTCGGCAAACGGAAAAACGGCAAAAACTCCCGCATCGTGCTTAACGAAAGCATTGCAGCGGAAGCGACCGACCGCGTGACCGCCGAATCAGCCGAGCTCATCGGCAAACAGGGGATTGCGCTCACTGCGCTGCGGCCGAGCGGTGCTGCACTTATCAACGGAAAACGTTACGATGTGCTTGCCGACGGTGAATTCATTGCAAAAGATGAACCGATCGTTGTTTGTGCCGTTGAAGGTCTGCGCATCAGCGTTCGACGCCCGAACGAAGCGGAATGATTCATCGTCCTTGACTCCGGAGCGGAGTTTTATCCACACTCAATGAAAAAGAAACCTATTGACGACAAAAAAGAGAACAAGCGGCCGTTTTTCTATTCTCAGTTTTATGACACATCGGATATTGAAGCGGCAAGCAAAAATGCATACAACACCGAAATGAGCAGCAAAGAGCTGAACAGGCGGCGCAAGCGGGACTGGATCTTTCTTCTTATCGGCGTACCTGCATTCATCGCACTGCTGTATCTTATCGCCTTAGCTTTGCGCTGAGCCGGAAAGGGCTGCCGCCGATGCCGCAAACGGTATCGCATCGCAGCCATATATTCCGGAACAGTATTTGAACAGTATTTATTTGAAAGGAAAATACAAAAATGAACGCACTGAACCTTATTCAATTCGAAAGCTCTTTGGTTTTCGCCGATGCCCCCGCAGCCGGCATGTCTGTCGGCGCAATCATCGGCATCATAATCGGCGCAGTCATCCTGCTGATATTCTTCTTCTCCTTCTTCCCCGTCGGGCTTGCGATTTCGGCAGGAGCATCGGGGGTTCATGTCGGGCTTTTTCAGCTTGTCGGTATGCGTATCCGCAAAGTAAACCCGCATCGCATTGTTGAACCGCTCATCAAGGCAACAAAGGCAGGTCTTGATTTAAATCTGAACAAGATGGAAGCGCATTACCTTGCGGGCGGCAATGTTGACCGCGTTGTGAATGCGCTCATCGCCTCCCAGCGTGCGGGCATCGCACTTGATTTTGAAAAGGCATGCGCAATTGACCTTGCGGGCAGGGATGTTCTGACCGCAGTTCAAATGAGCGTCAGTCCCAAAGTTATCGAAACACCCGTTATCGCCGCAATTGCAAAGGACGGCATTGAGCTCCGTGCAAAGGCAAAAGTCACCGTTCGCGTCAATATCGACCGTCTTGTCGGCGGTGCAGGTGAAGAAACGATCATTGCCCGCGTCGGCGAAGGCATTGTTACCACCATCGGTTCTTCCGTCAGCCACAAGGATGTTCTTGAAAACCCCGACTCCATCTCTCAGACCGTTTTGAACAAGGGTTTGGACAGCGGCACGGCATTTGAAATACTCTCCATTGATATTGCGGATGTTGATGTCGGCGTGAATGTCGGCGCAAAGCTTCAGATCGACCAGGCGGAAGCCGATAAGCGCATTGCACAGGCAAAAGCAGAGGAACGCCGCGCAATGGCGGTTGCACAGGAGCAGGAGAACAAGGCGGAGGTTGCAGGTATGCGCGCCCGCGTTATCGAGGCCGAAGCCCAGGTTCCCCTTGCAATGGCTGAAGCGTTCCGCAGCGGCAATCTCGGCATCATGGATTACTATAAAATGAAGAATCTTGCCGCCGACACCGAAATGCGCGAATCCATCGGAAAAACCACCGCAGGTTCCGCCGACGTTAAATAAACAGTCGAAATACGTCCCTGCCCGCGACTGCCGTGCAGCAGTCGCGGAAACGGTCGGCAATCGATTTAACGAAATTTAATTAACGGAATCAAACAAACAGAATCCAAACGTATCGAAAGGAGGCAGCCATGCAGCTGTTGATATTCATTGCGGCAATCGGCTTCTTTGTTCTCAGAATTCTTGCGTCAAGCAAGAAAAAGCAGCCTGAAACCGCCGAAAACGGTGCTGCGAATCGGTTTGCCGAAAACGAATCGGACGAATTCGCATTCGGAACGGGTTTTGCGCAGGGGAAACCGAAGCCTGCCGCACAGAACCGAACCGAGGGCAGAGCATACAGTGCATCCGACTCCTATTGCGGCACGGCAAACTGCACCGGCGGCAGCATTCACGAAGGTGCTCATGAGGGCGAAGTTCGCGCTCCGCGCTCCCCGTCCGGAACCGGCGGCGGAAACATGCGCAGCAATGCATCCTCCGGCAAAAAAACCGCAGCAAGCCAAACGGCAAAGAAAACTGCGGCACGGCAGCCCGCCGCCGCAGTCCGACCCGATGACGATCCCGCATATGAGCAAAAACAACCGGTTGAAGGCACAAAAAAAGTGCAGAGCGGAGCGGACAGGCTGCTTAAAGCCATCTCGGCTCAGCCCGCAGTTACCCAGGGCATTATCTGGAATGAGATTCTTTCCGCACCCGCCGCGGCAAGAGATTCGGATTGATACAGCAGACTTTTAACCGAACGGCAAAGGCTTTTTATTGAACTTCAAGCAGGAACAAAACCGCTTCCCTTTTCGGAGGCGGTTTTGTTCTTGGAGTAAAATCATTATATTTTTGGAGTAAATCAATATGTTTATTAAGGAGAAGATGACATTTTGAACAGGAGCAACAGTCAGCATTGGTTCAAACTCTTTCGCAGTTTTAAATAAATTCTACCGTATAGTCCGCAAAGCAGCCGAGAAAGTTTCCGATAAGTTTTTTTGCATTCGATTCAACGGTGTCAAAAAAACCTTTTTTCTGAATCTCCTCAAGTCCTTCCGATTCAATCTCCGAAATCAGCGTTTGATATTGCTCAAAATCGATCGGATTCAGCATACTGTTCTGTTCATTGCATACAACGCTGTCCCAAATCAGCTGATTGCTCATGATTTTCGCCTGAGGCAAAGCGACATATATCTTCATGCTTTCATTATCCACCCGAACGGCAATGTCCTCAAGCGAATAGCCCGCTTTAACTATGCCCGTGCAGGTCAATTCAACATGGTTCGTTGAACCCGGAATGGGAATCTTGTCCACAAAATAGCGGGTAAAATCCTTCCCCCGGGTCACGGTGTAATCTCCTTCGCATGTTGCAAGCTCACCGATTTCAAGAATCTTCGCCTCAACTTCATCCACAGTGATGATGGATTTTTCAACTTCACCCGGAAGCTTCAGATCGATGCCGCTGCTGCTTGCGGGAACAACTTCCGCTTTTCCGCCGTTCGAACGATTTCCGAAAAAGTATCCGAATCCGAACACGATTGCCGTCACCAGCAGTGCGGAAAAGACAGCACCCAAAACCTTTAAAAATTTCTTCATGCCCGCATCCTCCTCTTACAGCCACGCCGTGATGAATACAATAAAGTAAAGCGCCGCAATAACGCCGACAATACCCAAAAGAATTTTTCCGATGATCTTCATTCTTCTTCGCCTACCTTCATTTCCGAAATTTTCCGCATTGCCTCGGTTGGCTTCAACCGGCAGATAAGCCCGACTTTGTCCGCAAGCTCTCTGTTCTCCGCCGCTTTTTCGACGAGAAGCGAGGCAATAACCCTTTGTTTAACAGTCATTTTAAATCTCCTTTCGGCTGTTGTTTTTTGTATGACTGAATTATAATGCAGTTCATCCTTCGGAAAAAGGGCAAAAACTGCGGAATAACCCTGTTGTTTTCCCTAAAAAATGCAAAAAACGCCGATTAAATGCATAAATCGACGTTTTCAGGTTTGATCTGCACCTGTGCAGCCCGTGTTATTTTTCCGCTTCGCAACAGTTTTTCTGAAGTTTGATTTCTCCGTCGGCAACCATTTGCTCAAACCAGAATTGAAGCGTTTCAACCGTTACGGATATCTTTTCCAATTCGGCCTGAATACCCGTAAAATCAATCATTTCATCTTCCGAAATTTGTCCGTCCGCCGTTATCTCAATCAGCCGTTCCTGCTTTTTCTGCATTGCGTTGAGCGATACAAGCATTTCAAGCACAATTCGAGACAGATCCTTGACCTTTATCTCCGGAACATATTGCTGCCCGATGGGACACTCGTGCGCACAGTAATAGTTGCACAGATTCGGGTTTCTGTACCCGCGGGACATTTCAAGCACTTCGTCCGAACGCGGCACAAATCCCCCGTTTTCAATTCGTTCAATGCGATCCGCCGAAATCCAGCCCAGCACTTCGCTCGCCTTTTCCCGCGAATAGCCCATGTTTTCACGGCAAATCTGATATTGAGTTTTATTATCCTTTTTCGATATTCTCCCCATTTTTTCGTTCCTCCCGTTTTTTTCATTCTGCGGATGCTCCTGCGAAACAACTTTGTAAAACAGCGGAGGCTGCAAAATCTTAACCCATAACCGTGCCTGCCCGTTCACCGTGCCGCATATTCGCTCCGCACACCGAAAAAAATCGTTGCTGCAATTCGGCAATATTATTTTACAATAAATATATCCGAGTTTCAAGTCGAAATGCGGCGGAAAACCTGTCTTTTTCACGACAGAAGAATTGCGGCGGACTTTAAGCATTATTCATACCGAATTCAGCTTTGTTTGAAAAAAAACGGTTGACATGTTTAAATTTGAACGCTAAAATATATGTACATTCATATTTCTCATGCATATCTCTGCATATGCACCGTTGATTTTATATATTAAACATAAAAACCGCCCGTAAACCGTAAAGTTTTCGCAAAAGATTAAAACGCAGAAAATTTGTTTTGAATTCTGTTCTTTTCGTGATATACTTTACGCAGCAAAAAACAGTTTGCCCGACACTCTTGTCCAAGTTGCGGGCAATCTCATAAACAAGCTCGCGAACGGGCAAAACTGAATGCATACGCTGCTCGGTGCATACCGTCAGACTTATAACAATGAACCCGGAGGTTATTTACAATATGTACGAACCCAAACCCATCGACACAAGCGATGTTGTTCTTCCTGCGGAGCTGCTTGCTCTTACGGAAAAAATTGCCGAAAACGTTCATGAAGTGTGGGCCGCAGGCAGAATTGCCGAAGGTTGGACTTACGGTGAAAAGAAGGACAACGATTTAAAAACAACACCCCTGCTCGTTCCGTATGACGAGCTTGCGGAAAGCGAGAAGGAATATGACAGGAACACCGCGCTTGAAACCTTGAAGCTGATTGTCAAAATGGGATACAGAATTGAATTGCGTGACCCGAATCAATGACATTTACGCACATTAAATTTCTTTTCCCTAACTCTTATGCCGAATGCCTTTTTCTGCACGGATTTTCGCTGTGATTGCGGTCGCTGTGTTTTCTGCCGTTCCGAGCGGCGGAAGGATTGAAACGGCGATACGCAGTCACAATTTGATATGCTTCAGCCAATAAATAAAATGCAGAGGAGAACTCACTTGAAAGTTTTATTCCGAGACAAACTTAAATCTTATTTTTCAATGGCTGTTTTAGGTTTGCTTGCAGGATTCTCCGTTGTGTTTTTCATTGAAGTGCCTGACAACAGTTTCTGGTCGTTTTATTATTGGAGTTCGAGCACCTTCGGCTTCTGGATGTTTTCGACTTCGTTGATTGTTTTATTCAGCGAGAACAGAAAATGTGCGGCAATCAATGCGGGAATTTACATATTCCTGATGTTTCTTATTACGACCGTACACCAATCGTTCCGACTTTACCGCAGCGGAGCGATGCAGCCGGAGTCATTATCCAAACTGATACCGAATCATATCGGAGGCTGGCTGCTATACAGCGTTCCGCCCGCTTTTGTATGTGCCGTGTTGGGAATAATCCTATGGTCCGGCAGAAAAAATACAATATGGGGAAAACTGCTCCGTACAATGCCGGCGGTATTTTTGTTTGCGGAAACAGCTGTTCTTTTTTACAGTGTTTTTGTTTATCACACAAGATTTTTTTCGGCCTTAAGCGATCTTGTCTGCTTTCTTGCGTATTCGGTTATTTTTTAAAACAGGCAGGAATCAGCAGGCAATAAGCTTTCGATTAAGCTTGCACAATTGTTTTTCGGAAGCTGCACAAACCTCAAAACAAAAACAGGGCAGCTCCCGAAGGATTGTCCTGTTTGCTGTTTTCATTATTGCTTTGCAGAAAAGCCCTTGATATGTATATTTTCTGTTTTCCGTATTGCACATATTTGTTCAGCGTGGTATAATAATCATGTTATGCACAGCTAATGGCGCGGCTGCTCACTGCACCCGTCTATATCATGTTGTGTAAAATTAAAAAATCAGAGGAGAACTCACAATGAAAAAAATTACGGCGATTATCCTTGCTGCACTGATGCTGCTCAGCTTTGCGGCATGCGGCGGAAACAAGAAAGAACCTACTCCCGCGCCCACCACAGAAGTTCCCGCGACGCCCACCGCGGAACCTACAGCGGAACCCACTGCGGAACCTACCGACAGCTACAGCTTCAACCAGACCACCCGCGAATTCACAACCGACTTCATCAAGCTGACCGCACCCGAAGGCTACATGCTTATGGACATCGGCGGAATCGTTGCTTTTGCCAGCAGCGTGGATGAAAATTCACAGAATGCAGTCATTTACATGAACGCACCCATCGGCGATGACGCCGCAATCAATTTCAGTCAGTCTGTTGAAGAAATTGAAGCTTATTTCAAAGAAGCTTTCGGCGGAACCGTTTCCGACGACAAATGTTATAAACTGACCGTCGGTGATCACCCGGTTATTTACTACAAAACAACCGTTGATGTTGAAGGTGTTCGTGCATACGTCATTGCATGCTATATTTACTCCGGTGATATGCTGACAATGTTCACCGCACAGCTGTATGATGCCGAATCTTTCGAGGCTTGGAACTCTGCCATCAATGAAATGACAATCAGCGGCGAACAGCTCGGTTCGGCCGTGACTGCCGAATAATCACAACAGCAGAATTTTACAAATTTCATAAAAAAGACCGCCGAATCTCTCGGCGGTCAATTTTTGTTCGTTTTTTTAACTTTTCAGATAAAGCCGATTAAAGCCGAACAGATTTTTGTGTCAATCTGCATTGCTTTTTCCGCTCCGATGCGTGCATTTTTCAAAGTCCGATTCGGCGCATAAACCCGTCATACGTTTCCACGCGGTCGATATCGGTTTCTGCAACGGATTTCATGCTGTGCAGTCTGTTTGGAATCAGCCGTAAATTCGACACCGCACGCACGATCCACGCCAGCGGCAGCAGCCAATGCCGGCCCTGAAGGAAGGTATAGCGCGATTCGATTTGCCCCGCAGGCGGAAAAAGCATATTGCGTATCAATTTGCCCTTTGCAGTCTTCTTCGATTCCGAATTGCGCAGCTCTATCACTGCATGGTCACGGGAATGACCGAAAAGATCCGAATCCAGAGTATAGCAGAGAAGCTTTTTGATCGCCGCTTCGTCCGGCGGCGGAAGCGAGCAGCCGCATTCCGTGCCGAACCATGCGCTGCATGCATTCATCAGCGTATGAAAAAACCCGGTCAGCTGCAAAGCTGCCATCTCCCGCTCAATGTTTTCCATGTTCAGCCGTGCGCTCTCATTCTTCATATACAGGGCAATATCCAAATACATCCGCAGCCCCGCTCCGCCGCCGTACAGATGCTTTGCAAGATGGCACACCGTATAAATAAAATGACAATCCGAAGCAGGTCTGTACCGCAGCCCGTCATCCGGTTCCGCATACCGCCATGCGGCATCGAAATATGCCTTTAAATCGGCTCTGTTATCCAGATTGCCGTCCATTAAATTCGTGTGGATTTCATAATATTCCGCACCTTTAATGTAGGAATAAGTCGGCTCCCAGTTTTGTTTCACCGAATAACCCAGCGAAAGCATCAGCTCGTGTACCTTTTGCCTGTCTTCACGATGGATCAGCATGTCAATATCCCCAAACGTGCGCAGCTCCGGAACGGGATAAAGCTTTCGGAGATAATAGCCTTTAACGGGCATATGTGCAATACCCCGAACCGTAAATTCTTTTGATAAAGTTTCAAAGTCTACGCGGCGGTTCAGGTTGCCGACAATCGCACCGTACAAAAAACCGTCCAGTCGGCGGCAAACTTCCGAATCAGTCGAGAGCCTCCAACGCTTGTTTTCATACGCCAACACAGGCAGCAGGTTCTGCTGTGCCGCCGCCCGCTGCAATTCCGCCATGTTCCACGGTTCTTCCGTTTTCGGCGCAGTGTCCTGCACAAAACTGCGCAGCAACGCCGTGAATTGTTTTTCAATCATTTGCCGATACCCTCAACCCTTATTCGATGTTATAAACACGAAATCTGCGGATTTTCTCAAAGCTTTTTGAAGCGTTCAATTATTTCATCCGCGATTTCGCCCGGCGTTCTTCCGACAGTGTTTATGTGCTCGGCACGCATATCCCCGCAGCAGCGGCTTCCCGTGACAAGAGGACAACCGTCTCCACATGATGTGTCATCGGAAACATATCCGCGGGCTGAACCGACATCGGGTAATAGCCTGCGGCGGCGAGTATTTTGCAGTCGCGGGCAAGCGTTGCGGGGTTGCAGGAGACATATGCGACGCGTTCGGCTCCGCTGTTTACAATTGCATCAAGAGCGGGTTTTTCTGCTCCGCGGCGCGGCGGATCGAGCAAAATTGCCGAGAAGCGTTTGCCTTCCGCAACGAGGCGGGGCAGGGCTGTTTCGGCATTCTCGCAGATGAATTCCGCGTTTTTGATGTTGTTGAGTTTTGCATTCCTACGGGCATCCTTAACGGCGGGCAGAACCGCTTCAATGCCCAGAACGGAGCGAGCGCGTTGAGCCAAAAGCAAGGAAATCGTGCCTATCCCGCAAAAAACATCCGCAACATCATCGTTTGCAGTCAGGTTCAATGCATTTGCGGCGGCAAGGTACAGCTTTTGCGTCTGTTCGGGGTTCACCTGCAAAAAGCTGTGCGCACCGACGTTGAATTTCAATCCGCAAACCGTTTCGGCAAGTTCTGCGCTGCCGAACAGCAGTTCGGTTTTGCTGCCGATACCCGGATCACGCGGATTGCGGTTGATTCCGTGGATGCAGGATGCAAGCGATGGCAGACCGCGTTTCAGCATTGAAACAAGCTCATCCGAATGCGGAAGCGCGCCTGTTGTTACTATCACAGCCATCGTTCCGCCCTCGGTTCTGCGCACCATAAGCTGCCTCAAAGTCCCGCTTTTTTGTTTTTCATCGAAGGCGCAGATGTCGAACAAATTCGCCCATTCGGCAACGATTCTTTTCGCCGTCATTGCCTCTTCGTTCTGAATCATGCATGTTTCAACGGGCACGAGTTTATGGCTTTTTTGTTCGTAATAGCCCGAAAGAACCTGCCGAAGGTTTTTCTTATTTGTCTTTTCGGCATTTGCAAACTGAAAAACGGCCTTGTTTCTGTAATGTTCGGGCTTGTCCGCGCCGATGCACGGAAGAACTTCAATCCCGCGAAAGCCTCCTATACGCTCCATTGCGCTGCGCACGGTTTCGCGCTTCATGCGGAGCTGCTCCGCATAGCTCATGTGAAGAATATCACAGCCCCCGCATTCGGCATAATGCGGGCAGGGCGGAATTACCCTTTCTGCCGACGGCCGAAGGATTTTTTGAAGTTTCGCTTCCGCAAACGAGGGTGCGGCTTTTTTTATTTCCGCTTCAACGGTTTCTCCGCAAATTGCGCCCGGCACGAATACAGCCATGCCGTTATGCCTTGCAATCCCCTGCCCCTCCGAACCGTACGCCGTGATTTCAAGCGTCACCGTCGAACCTGCCGACAGCTCCGAACGATTATCCTCGGCGGTTATGCCGGCATTCATTCGTTTTCTGTTTAAATCCATGAATTTTTCTGTTTGCTTCCTTTTCCGTTCACTGAGCCGCACTCAGAATTTTGCCATAACCGAATTCAGGTCATAAAGTTTATCATCAAAGCAATCCCGCGTTGAAACTGCTTCCGCAAGCGGAACGCTGATAATGCGGTTTTCCCTTATGCCCACGGCGTATCCGAAGTTCTCTCGCAAATCGTTATTTTCCGCCGCTCTGCTTCCCGCACGGTCCGTTCCGCGCATATTCGCCTCGTCCGCAAGCAGTTCAACCGCACGCTGCCCCATTTTAGCGGCAAGCACTCTGTCGAACGCGGACGGGTTGCCGCCGCGCTGGATATAGCCAAGCACCGTCGCCTTTATCTCAACATCGGTGTATTTTCGAACGTATTCGCAGAAATCCTCCGCTTTGCCCGCGCCTTCGGCGATCATAACAATGCTTGTGAGCTGTCCGCGGAGTTTGTTTGCGGCAAGCCGGTTCGCCGCATCCGCCCATGAAAGAGGACGTTCCGGAACGAGAATTATGTCTGCCGCGCCTGCAACACCCGCCCAAAGTGCAATATCTCCGCATCTTCTTCCCATGACCTCGATAACGCCGACCCTGTCATGCGCACGCATCGTGTCGCGAATTTTATAAATCTCGTTCATAACATTGTTCACGGCTGTATCAAACCCAATGGTAAAATCCGTATACCCCATATCGTTATCGATCGTTCCCGGAATGCCGATGACGGGAATGCCGCGCTTGCTGAGAGCATCCGCACCTTTAAAGCTGCCGTCGCCGCCGATGACGATAAGCCCTTCAATTTCGTATGCACGCAGAACGGAAATTGCCTTTTCGATTCCGCCCTCCGTTTTAAACTCCTCGCTCCGCGCCGTGCGAAGTATCGTTCCTCCCTTGTGCATTTTGCTTTCAACGTCGGCATGGGCAAGGTACCCGACTCTGCCTTCAATAAGGCCTTTGTAGCCGTGGTAAATGCCCATTACCTGCAAATCGATATCCCCCCCGGTTTTGAAAACGGCACGTATCGCCGCATTCATGCCCGGAGTGTCGCCTCCGCTTGTTAAAACTCCGATTCGTTTCATCTTTTGCCCCTTAATTGCTTATTTCGCCTTAATCTCAATATTACTTTTTGCGGACAATTTTTACATTCTCTTCCCCAAGCATACGCTTCAGTTCAAACAGCAGCTCCTCCGCACAGTTCACGCAGCAGTGGCGCGGCGCAAGCAAAACCTTTCCCGTTGCCGCATCGCGAAACAAAACCTCCGTGTTTCCGGGAAATCTGTGCAGCAGATCAACAGCCGCATTCCGAAGATGCAGCGCGTCGGAAAGAAAATTCAGCGCAAGTCGCTTTTCCCCCGCGTTTTTTGAACCCTTTTGCAGCGGAACAATTTCGTCAATCAATATTGAATTGTCCCTGTCCTCCCGCATGGAGAACCTGCCGCGGACAGCAACGCATTTATCGTTTGCGATAAGGGAAGCATACTTTTGGTAAATGCTCGGGAACGCCGCAATCTCAATGCTTCCGCTCATATCCTCCAGCACCGCATACGCCATCAACCCCGCGCCGGATTTGACCGCACGGGTTCTCAGGGAACCGATGATCCCTCCCGCCGTCACGGTTTGGTTATCATGTATTGCACCCGAACCGTCCGCCTCCGCAAGCTCGATGCAGGGCGTTAATGCAGAAAGCGCAGCCTCGTATTCCATGAGCGGATGCCCGCTGACATATACGCCGAGAACCTCCTTTTCGGCACGGAGCAGAATATCAAGCTCAAACTCCGTTTTCATATCGGCCTTATCCGCTTCGGAGACCGTGTTTATCATGCTTCCGCCGTCATCCCCGCCGAAATCAAAAAGCGAAAGCTGTCCCGTTTCAAGTCTTTTTCTTTCGGCGGCGGCCGCAGTGAACTCCTGTTCAAAATGAGCCGTCAGATATTTTCTCGAAACGCCGAAACAATCGAAACAGCCCGCCTTTATAAGCCCCTCCAGCAGGCGTTTGTTCAGCCCGTCGGAAGTTCTTCGGAGGAAATTCGAAAAATCCGAAAACGCTCCGCCGCGGCTCCGCTCCTCCAGCACATCGTTCATCGCTCCCTCTCCGACGTTGCGTATCGCGGCAAGGCCGAACCTTACAGCACCGTTTTCAACCGAAAAACGTGCCTCGCTGCGGTTTATATCCGGCGGAAGAATTCTTATTCCGTGCTTGCGGCAATAGTAAATATAGAACGATACCCTGTCCGCCGCAGTAAGATAGCTGTTGATGAGTGCAGTCATGAATTCCGCAGGGTACAGGCATTTGAGCAGCGCAGTTCGATAAGCAACCACCGCATAGCACGCCGCATGAGCCTTGTTGAATGCATATGATGCAAAATCCATCATTTCATCAAAAATCTTCTCCGCCGCTTCCTTCGAAACGCCGCGCCGCAGTGCACCGTCAATTTTCACAACGCCGTCTTCCTCAACGCCGTAGATAAAGTTTTTGCGCTCCTGCGCCATAACATCGTGCTTTTTCTTGCTCATTGCGCGGCGGATAAGGTCACTCCTGCCGAGCGAATACCCCGCAAGGTCGCGGACAATCTGCATTACCTGCTCCTGATAGACCATGCAGCCGTAGGTTGCGTTCAAAATCGGCCGCAAAAGCTCCGTTTCGTATTTCACCGCTCCGGGATTCTGTTTGCACTCAATGTAGCGCGGAATCTGATCCATAGGACCCGGGCGATAGAGCGAAATGCCGGCGATAATGTCCTCAAGGCTTGCGGGCTTCATCTGCATCATGAAATGCGTCATCCCGCCCGACTCAAGCTGAAAAACTCCGACGGTGTCGCCCGAACTTATAAGGTCATATACGCATTTATCGTCGTAATTGCAGTTGTCAAAGTCCGGAGGCGTTCCCCCGGACCGCTTTATGTATTCGCAGCAATAACGAATCACGGTCAGCGTCCGAAGCCCGAGAAAATCCATCTTCAGCATTCCGAGCTCTTCAAGCTCCGTCATTGTGAACTGCGTCGTGACAGCCTCATCATTGCGCTGAAGCGGAACAAGCTCCATCGTCGGAAGGGATGAAATAACAACACCCGCCGCATGAGTTGAAGTGTTTCTGGGAAGTCCCTCAACCTTCATTGCAAGCATCATGAGCCGCTTCACGCTGTCATCCGTTTCGCAAAGGTTCTTAAGCTCCGGAACAAGCTCCGCTGCGCGTGAAAGGGTGATATCCTTTTCCTGCGGGATGAGTTTTGCAATTCTGTCCACATCCTGGTAGGGAATGCGAAGCACCCTGCCGACGTCGCGAACGGCACCGCGTGCCGCCATCGTGCCGAAAGTCACTATCTGCGCAACATGATCGCTGCCGTATTTGTTTTTTACGTATTCAATGACTTCCTGACGCCGTTCGTAACAAAAGTCCACGTCAAAATCCGGCATACTGACGCGTTCGGGGTTCAGGAAACGTTCAAAAATCAGGTTGTAGCGAATCGGGTCTATGTCCGTGATGCCCATTGCATATGCTGCAATGCTTGCCGCGCCGCTGCCGCGTCCGGGTCCCACGGGTATGCCGTGCGTTTTTGCAAAGTGAATAAAATCCCACACGATAAGGTAATAATCCACAAACCCCATCGATATTATAACGTTCAGTTCGTATTCAAGCCTTTCGAGATGTTCCTTTGTCGGCTCACCGTAGCGGCGGCGCAGTCCGTCGGTGCAAAGCCGGCGCAGATACTGTTCGTTCGTCATGCCGTCCGGCGCGGTGAAACCGGGCAGGTGCCGCTTGCCGAATTCGATCGTCAGGCTGCATTTTTGTGCCGCCTCGGCAGTGTTTCGAACCGCCTCCTTATAGCCGCTCATGCGGCGAAGCATCTCTTCTTCCGATTTGAGATAGAATTCATCCGCCTGCATCCGCATTCGGTTGGTTTCGTCCACAAAATGCCCCGTTTGAATGCAGAGCAGAACATCCTGCGCCTCCGCATCCTCCTTTCGGACATAGTGAATATCGTTTGTTGCAACAGTCTTTATGCCGAGTTCCTTTGCAAGCGCATCCAAACGCGGAAGAACTATAAGCTGCTCCGGGATCCCGTGATTTTGCAGCTCAATGTAAAAATCATCGCCGAACATACCCTGAAGGCGTTTTGCAAGGCGGCGCGCTTCATCGTATCTGTTCATCAGCAGAAGCTGCGGAATATCGCCCGCAAGACATGCCGAAAGGCATACAAGCCCCTCACAATGCTTTTCCAGCAAATTATAGTCAATGCGCGGCCGATAATAAAAACCGTCCACAAACGCAATTGAGGACAGTTTGATAAGGTTTTTGTACCCCGTTTCGTTTTTGCATAAAAGCACAAGGTGGCCGTTTTCTCTCGTGCCCTGTTTTTCGTAAATTGAATTCGGCGCAACATAGGTTTCCATGCCGATAATGGGCTTTATCCCCTGTTTCATGCACTCTTTATAAAATGCTATCGCGCCGTACATATTGCCGTGATCCGTTATCGCAAGCGAATCCATGCCCAATTCCTTTGCACGCGAAACAAGCTCGCGTATCCGCGCCGCGCCGTCCAGCAGGCTGTATTCGGTGTGAACATGAAGATGCGTAAAACCCATTTTTTCCTCCTTTGTGCCGATGAACCTTTTCCCCCTGCCGCACTGTTTGCGGAAAACGCGGAAACCGCCCCCACTGAATCAGTCCGGCATTTCCGTCCGTATGTCTTCCGCCATTTCGCACAGTTTTCTGAGGCGATAATTTGCGGCGGATCTTCCGATGCCTATTTCCTCCGCAAGTTCGGACAGCGGCATTTCAAAATTGTTGAGCCTCGCTTCCGCGACAATGCGAAGCGGCGGCGGAAGATTCTCCGCGCCGACAACGCTCAGAACAAGGCGAATATCCTCCGCCTGCTTCATTGCCGTGCGCGTTGCCTTCTCAATGTTTGCATTTATGCAGTTCACGCCCCTGTTCACAGTGTTGTTGAGTTGGCGCACGATTCGCTGTTCGTTAAGCACCATCACTGCATCCGATGCCCCGGCAAGTGCAAGAAAATCCGACAGTGTCTCCGATTCTTTGATGTACAGCACAATGCTGCCCTTGCGTTCGGTGCACTTGATGCGAATTCCGAAATCGGAAATCATCCGTTTTGAAAACATTGCAAGCTCGGCATTTTTGAACACAAGCTCACAGTGATATGCTTTTTTGGGTTCCGACACCGAACCGCAGGCAAGGAACAGCCCGCGAATAAATGCGCGCCGCTGCATCTCTGTTTCGATAACACTCTTCGGAACATGCGGCTCATAACTCTTTTCGCCCTCCGCATCAAAGCTCACAAGCCCGGTCGCCGTCAAAAAATCATCAATACCGTTCCCGTGGAGCAGGAGTTCGCAGTATTCCGCATTCAATCGCTCGTGCTTAACGCGGTTCAATTGGCTTTCAAGCCCGAAATACTGTGCCGCCAGCTTGGAAACAAGGCTCAGCGCCGCTTCGCTTTCAAGCACATAGTGCACACCCCAGCGCCGCATCGCCGGCATCAGCTTCAGCGCACCGATACTCAGAGTGAATGCGCTTAAAAGCGCGTGCGCATCGGCCTCACGCTTTATTTTCTGCTCCGAAATTTCCTTTTTTACTCCGGCAGAGAACGACGGGCATTCGTGTTCGCTCTGTTCCGCCGTGTTTTTTGCATTTTCGGTTTTAAAACCGCTGCCGTCGATTTTGCTGTTGTGTTTTTTTTCGTTCATTTCAAATGTGCACGTTCGTGCCGCCCTTTGCGCTGCGCTTTTTTATTCGCCGCCGCAATATTTATCTCAATACTGTTCTATTTCGGTTCAAACCGCGTCCTTATATCATCCGCTTCGGAAACAAGATCCCGATGCTCAAGCAGAACGGAGCATTTGTCTTTCATTCTGTCGTGAAGTGCTTCCGCCATCGCAACGGAACGATGCCTGCCGCCCGTGCATCCGAACGCAACCATAAGCCGCCGCTTGCCCTGCTTTATAAACTCCGGAATCACAAGATCCAGCATGTTTTCTATCATATTCAGCTGCCTGCGAACATTTGCATCGGAAAAAATAAATCGGCGAACCTCTTCATCCCTGCCGGATTTGCAGCGCAGCTCTTCAATGTAGAACGGGTTTGCGGTGTAGCGCATATCGAAGATAAAATCCGCATTTTTCGGAATTCCGCGTTTAAAGCCGAAACTTGAAATTATCAGTCTGAGCGGAATGTTCTTTCCCCGCATTAAAATATCCTCAACCGTTTTTCGAAGCTCGTTCAGCCGCATATTCGTCGTGTCAACGATATAATTCGCCTTCTCCTTCAACGGGGTGAGAATTTCGCGTTCGGTTTGAATGCCTATGCCGACATCGTCATTCATCGGGTGTCGGCGGCGCGTTTCGCTGTAGCGGCGCATAAGCACGCTGTCCTCGCACTCAAGGAACATTATTTCGTACGGACATTCAAGCCGGCGCAGTTCATCATAAGTGTTGAGCGGATTGTAGCCGAACACCGATTCGCGGCTGTCGATAACAAGCGCGACGCGTTCGATGTTGTTTTCGCTGCTGCTGCAAAGCTCAATGTATTGTTTTGCAAGCTGACAGGGCATATTATCTGCGCATACAAAGCCCATATCCTCAAGAATGCCGAGAACTTGAGATTTTCCCGCACCCGAAAGCCCTGTGACGATTAAAATATACATTCTGTTTTCCTCAGTTTTATCCCGATGTATGTTTTCCGTTTTTGTTTATATTGTTGTACTCGAATTTTATTTAATAATTTTGATCTCCGGCTCAAGCAGAACACCGAATTCTTTATATACGCGTTCGCGCACAAGGTCAATCAGGTTAAGCACATCCGCGCATGTTGCTCCGCCGCAATTGACGATGAACCCCGCATGCTTCGGGCTGACTTCCGCCCCGCCGATTCTTGTGCCTTTGAGCCCCGCCTGTTCTATCAACGCACCTGCGAAATGCCCCTCGGGCCGTTTAAAAGTGCTTCCTGCGGAAGGATACTCAAGCGGCTGCTTTTCTTTGCGGCGCATATTGAATTCCTCCATTCTGCGCCGAGCTTCCCCGTCGGCATCAACAGCAAGTTCAAACTCCGCTCCCGCAACAACGGCATTCGGAAAGGCGTAAACAGAGCTTCTGTATCCAAGATCGCCCGCATGAACGATTTTTTTTGCAATGCGTCCGCATTCAACAACGGTGACGCTTTTCAGCACCTGTTTTATCTCCCCGCCGTATGCACCTGCATTCATTGCAACCGCACCGCCGACCGTGCCCGGGATACCCGCTGCCCATTCAAGCCCCGCAAGGCCCTCGGCGACGGCCGCCTTTGCAGCCGTGCAGAGCAGTGCACCCGCTCCGCATTTCAGCCTTGTTCCGTCAAACCCGACGCCCGCCATGCGCGCACCGATTCGGATGAACAGAGCCTCAACGCCGCTGTCGGAAACGAGAAGATTGCTGCCGTTGCCGATAATATACACAGGGTAATCGCAGCTCCGCGCCGCAGAAAGCATTGCGCAAAGCTCGTCCGCATCCTTCGGCTCCGCAAAAAAAGTTACGGGACCTCCGATGCGGAAAGTTGTGAATTCCCGCGCCCGAACATTCCGCCTGAACGGCAGATTTCCGAGAGCCCTTGCAAGCATATCGTTTTTTTCCATTAAAAATCCCGTTTCCTCTCCTCCTGTTTCGGGGATCGCGTTCAAATGCTTCCCGTTCCGGAATGCATGCCGCGGCACAAATCCCCATGTTGTATTTTACAGCAAAAACAGGCGTTTGTAAAGGTTTTTCGTCCTCATCTTTTTTTGAAAACGGCTTAAACGGGCGGGCGTTTGTCAAAAAGCGGCTCTCCGCGCCGCTGCACCGGTAAAAGCGTTCGGGAGGTTAAGGATGCTCTCGCTCAAAAGCCCGTATGCTTCCGTCAAAAAGGACTGTTCAAACTTTTTCTCCGCCGCAGGGTTCATCGGCATAAGTCCCAATGTGCAAAGCTCGCTCTGCCGCGCAGCGGAAAGAATATCTGCAATAAATTCCGAAATGCAGCCCATTTTTTCGCGCTCCGTTTTCGCCGAAATGCCCACAAACTGCACCTCGTCCGTTTCATTGCAAAAGGGCAGCACCTCGAAATATTTTGCCTTGTTTGCGGCAGCAAGTCTTTCCATATCTCCCGCCGCGCGCGCATCACCGATGCAGAAATCCCCCTTGCCCTTTTTAAATTCATCAACGCTGCTCCGTTCAAACTTCCCTGCCTCGATCCCGAATCCGTCGTTTGAACAAGAATCGGCATCGGCTTTGCTTTCGCCGTTCTCCGTAATATGTTTCAGTATTTCGGTCATTTCCGCCGCAGTAACCCTTTCCGGATAAAACAGCGCAAGCTTGCACCCGGCCGCAAACGGAAGTGCGCGCAGCGTCCGCCCGTCCATGCCGCAGTCAAAGCCCGCCGGCAGCTCCCCGGCCCCGTATCCGTCACCGAAATCCACAGCCGTGCCGTCGATACCGAAAATCTCGGTTCCGTTCATGATTCGAAGCTCCCTGCCGTTCAAAAAACCGGCAGGAAAGCTTATCACGTCCGGAAATTCTCCGTTTTGAAGCCTCGATTCCGCTTCCGCTTCCGAAATCGATTCAACCTCAAAATAAACACCGAAATGCCGTCGTTCCGCTCTGTCCGCAATTTTTTTGAGCCATGCTCCCACACTGCCCATATACGGCTTGAATCCGACAACATGCCAAACGTTTATAACGCCCGAAAATTCCTCCTCCTCCGGTTCGAGCCATTCGCGATATTGATCCCGTTCAAGCATCTTTCCCGCACATTTCGGCAGATAGATCATAAACAGCAGCACGGCCGCCAGCAGCACAGCCGCAATTGTTTTTTGAAATCCGTTCATGCCGCAGTTTATGCGCCTTTTGCCGCCTGCATTCCGCAAAAATCAAAAACCGCGAGTGTGCGTCATGCGCATTCACGGCAGTATACAACAGTTATTATTCGCTTTTTTATATTCGCAATGCGTTCTCTCCGCTCGCATATCACTCGAAAAAGCCGTTAAACTCCGGAGTGAATTCCGCGCTTGCGGATGAAAGGCTTTGCGTGTAGATGTTTTCGAATCCGAGGGAAAGTGCATAATCAACGGCCCTTTTGTATTCGCGCTTCAGGAGCCTTCTGTTAAGCGGGGGCTGAAGCTCAAACATCGGTGTATACTGGCTCATCAGTGAAATATGTGTTTCGAGAGGAAGATTCTCCCTGATAAAATCCAGCACTCCGCGCGCTTCATCCACCGAACCGGGCAGAACAAGATGGCGAACGATCATTCCGCGCTTTGCAATTCCGTTCTTATCGATCTGCAAAACCCCGCACTGACGCTGCATTTCCCGCACGGCGGCAGCGGCAGCGGAAAAGTAGTCCTCTCTTCGGCTGTATTTTTTTGCGGCGGCGGAGCTTACGTATTTCAAATCCGGAAGATAGATGTCAACAAGCCCCTCCATAAGGCGCAGAGCTTCAACCTTTTCGTAAGCATTCGTGTTGTAAACTATCGGAATGCGCAATCCCCGCATTCGTGCAAGCGGAACGGCTTTTGCAATCATGCGCACATGCGGTGCGGGAGTAACCAAATTGATATTGTTCGAACCGAGTTCCTGCAGGCGCAGCATTATGTCCGCAAGCTCCCCCGCATCCTTCACAACGCCCTTTGCAGATTGGCTGATGTCCATATTCTGGCAAAAAACGCAGCCCATATTGCAGCCCGAAAAGAAGATCGCGCCGCTGCCTTCCGCGCCGGAAATCGGCGGTTCCTCGCAGTAATGCCGCGCCGCTCTTGCAATGAGCGCAGCTTCGTACGGGTTCCTGTTTCCGAGGCTTTCCGCTGCAAATCCGCCCACACCGCATACGCCCGCATGTTCCGCACGGTTAACCCCGCACTCAAGCGGGCAAAGCCTGCATGATTTTCCGCCGTTTGCAAAAAGTCCGCAGGATTCAATGCCCTCTGTCTGCATTTTTGTTTCTTCCGATGAAATATCCGAAATAATCATTTCATTCCGTTCCGACTCCTCCGTCTCAGGCCGTCGGTTCCCCGTCCTCATTTTTATTCTCCGCCTTCTGCAAGGCGCGGTGTTTTTTCGGCGTGCTGCATTTTTCGGCCGTGAAACGGAACGCAATGATCCCGTTCTCATACTCGATATCGATTTTTTCGCCCAAAAGGTTAAGCACCTCTGAAACTATCGCAAGGCCGAGTCCGGTGCCGTCACCCGTGTGCGCATGATCCGCTTTGTAGAATCGTTCAAACAGATGTTCAAGGTCGGCAGGATCAACTTCCGCGGGATTGCTGACAACAAACTCGTAGCGATTCTTTTCCGCATTTTCAAACAGGTTCACGCTGACAGTGCAGCCGTCCGTGCCGTGTTTTATCGCATTGTCAACCAATGCTATGAGCACCTGCTCAATGCGGTCGGCATTTGTATATGCATAGTATTCGCCCTCGGGAGCTTCAAGCCGCACGCTTTTGCCGCGCTGTGCCGCCGCATCGTTCATCCTGTCCGCAACATCGTATGCAATTTCATAAAGTTCAACCCGTCCCTTTGAGAACGCAACGCCGCCGCTCTGAAGCCTTGAAAGTTCAAGCAGGTCGTTGATAAGGTTTGAAAGGCGTATCGATTCGCGCAGGATATAGCCGTAGTAACGTTTTCTGTCTTTTTCATCCTGCACCATTCCGTCGTTAAGCGCATCCGCAAGGCTTCGAATGGATGCAAGCGGCGTGCGCAGCTCATGGCTGACGTTTGCAACATAGTCCTTTCGCGTCTGTTCAAGTCTCTCGCTTTCGGTAACGTCCGTTATCAGCACAACCGCACCGAAAAGCGAACCGTTCTCCTCGTGAATCGGGGTTGCCGCAATGCGGAGCATCCTTTCGCCGATCGTGAAATCACAGTTGCGCACTTCGTCCGTATCAAGAGCTTCTATCGCCACGGCAGCAATTTTCGGATAACCGGCCGCCGCTGCGGGGTGGGTATTTTCCTTCCCGCCCAAAAGCTGCACGGAAGCGGAGTTGTAATGCGTGACAACGCCCGTTTTATCCACGGAAATAATGCCCTCGCCGATGCCGTCAAGCACGGTGCGCAGCCTGTTGCGCTCAACAACAAGGCTGTCAATATTGTTTTGAAGAGCTTCCGCAAGAATATTGAACGATTGCGCAAGGTGACGCGATTCGTTGCTTCCCTCTTCCTTGGCGCGAACGGTCAAGTCTCCCCCCGCCATTTGCAGCGCAACATTTGAAACGTGCCGAATGGGCTTTGTTACCTTGCTGAATATGATAACTATCGGAATAAGCATCAAAAGTGCAATGCCGAGCATTGCAAGGCCGAGTTCCACCGCAAGCTTTGCAAGCGTGCTTTCAGCCTGTTTTGAACCGACAACAAGTATCACGGAACCGATTATATCACCCGAATCGGAATACACCGGCGTGCCGACAACAATTCCTATATCGGTTGACGGAAGAGCAATTTCTTCCCCCTGAATGACCGTTCGGAAGCAGCGGCGGACGGTTTCAACGCTTTGGTCGTACTCATCCTGTTCTGCCGTTGTAACAACCGCACCGTTAGGTTCGATTATGTAAATTGTTGCATCCGATGCGGAAAATTCGCCGAGATGCAGCATCCTCGCAAGCGTGCGTTTGTCCGTGTTTGATTCATACAGCTTTGTCACGCGCTGCGATATTGACTGCGCTTTCGGCTTCAGTTCGTCAATTTTCATTCCGGCGTACATTTCATGCCCGACAACGGAAAAAAGGCACGCAACAAGTATCACGAGCAGCACCGTGATTGCGCACACAATATAAAGAATTATTCTGAACAGGCTTGATCTTTTCATATCTCTCGTTTTCTGCGGGGCCGTGCTGAAACACGCCGCACACGCATTTCGGAAAAAACATCAGCAGGCGAACCCGCAGCGTTTCAGCCTTTCGGGTTCGCCCTGAAGTTCATTTTCATTTTTGCAAAACGGTTCAAAAGGGCAAAATCCGTCCGTTTCATTCCGTCGGCTTTTCTTCAACGAAATCGTATGCCTTCGGCGTTTCGGGCAGTTTTTTGCGTTCCTCGTTGTCCTGTCTGTCATCGGGATCGCCGTATGCCTCAAACCTGTAGCCGACACCGTAAACGGTTTTTATCTCCCATCCGCAATCGTCCGCAGACTGCAGCTTCTGGCGAATGCGCTTAATCTGAGTGTCAACGGCGCGCGTATCGCCGTAGTATTCATAGCCCCATACGATTGAAAGGATCTTTTCGCGCGAAAAAACCTTTCCGGGATGTGAGGCAAGCAGCTGAAGGATCTCGACTTCTTTCGGGGTGAACGGCCGTCTTTCGCCGTTCAGCCTTACGTCGTAGTTATTTATATTGATTTCAAGGTTTCCGTAATGCAGAATCTTTGCGGGTTCCGTTTCCTGCATTGAATACCTGCGCAGAACGGCCTTGACCCTTGCAACAACTTCACGCGCGCTGAAGGGCTTTACAATGTAATCGTCCGCACCGAGCTCAAGCCCGAGCACGCGGTCGATCTCCTCGGATTTCGCCGTCAGCATTATAATCGGAACACTGCTGTTCTGGCGAATCTCGCGGCAAACGTCCATTCCGCTTTTTTTGGGCATCATGAGATCAAGAATAACAAGGTTCGGCTTTTTGCGGTTGAATTCTTCAATCGCCTGTTCGCCGTCAAATGCCGAAATGCACTCGAATCCCTCGTTTCTGAGGTAGACGCCGAGTGTTTCGTGAATGATATGCTGATCATCGCAAATCAGTATCTGCTGTTTGACTGACATAGTACTTTGTACGCTCCTTTGTTGGTTGGTGCATTTATATTATATTGCCTTTTAAGCAAAGTTTCAAGTACTTTTTTTATTTGACATATCGAGATGCGCACTTTGTCACAATATTCTTTTTTCGGTCAATCAGCGGCATATTCGCGGTGAATGACAAAATAGGTACATATTCTGTCAGGCAATATACACCGATAGGCAACCAAAATTGCCGCATTCGCGTGTTATAATAGGAGCATGAAAAGAATCGGGCCGGCGAACAGCCCCGCAAGGGTGCTCCGGCAGGGATGCGGCGGCGGACTGTTCAACGGGTTTTGCCCGCGGAGCAGCATGAACAATGTTTACTCCGAGCTCTTTTCACAGAAACTATCATTATTAATTAAAGGAGTGTAACATCATGGAAGAGAAAAGAAAAATCAGGATGCCCATCGGCGCAGCCGTTGCGTGCCTTCTCATAGTTGCCCTTTTGACCGTCGGTATCGTTGCCGGCGCCAAGTTTATCAACAATTCGCTTTCTGCCTCACAGACCGAAAAGAACGCTTCCGCCCAAGCAACATCGGCACCTTCCGGCTCAAACGGCACCGTCGGTTCATCAGGCGACAAGACCGGCGACCTTCCTTCTGACAAGCTTTCTTACGCCGGCAGTTCGGCTCGACCCGATTCGGAATACAAAACCATTGAAAACTGCATGTCCTCCGTTGTCAGCATCGACGTCACGGCGCAGAGCGGGCACAAGAGTGTGCTTGCAGGTTCGGGCTCCGGAGTCATCATTTCGGCGGACGGCTATATCGTGACCTGCAACCATGTTGTTGAGGGCGCACAGAAAATTTTCGTCTACCTTGACAACGGCAATGACTACGAAGCAACCCTTGTCGGCACCGACAGCGTGACCGACCTTGCGGTTATCAAAATCAATGCCTACAATCTCAACTATGCCAAGTTCGGCGATTCCTCAACGCTCAGCGTCGGTGAAGACGTGTTTGCAATCGGCAACGCACTCGGCCAGCTTTCCAACACATACACACGCGGTTCCATCAGCGGCCTTGACAGGAGCATTACCATTGACAACGTGACCATGACCCTGCTCCAGACAGATGCCGCAATCAACCAGGGCAACTCCGGCGGCGGACTGTTCCGTGAATCGGACGGCACTCTCATCGGCATTGTGAATGCAAAGAGCAGCGGCAGCGGTATTGAAGGCCTTGGCTTTGCAATCCCCTCCACGCTTGCCCGTGAAGTTATCGGCAACCTTATGGACTACGGCTTTGTTGTCGGCCGTCCCTATCTCGGTGTCTCCACTCAGGATGTTTCCCTCTCCGGTTACGGATTCTTCACCAGTGCTTACACCTACCCCTGCATTGTATCCGTTGAAGACGGCAGTGCGGCTCAGCAGGCAGGACTGAAAAAGGATGATGTTATCATGGCTGTCAACGGCGACACGGTCTCAAGCTCCGACGAACTTTACATCGCTGTCAGCAAGTTCAAAGTCGGCGATACCGTAACGCTCACCATTCTGCGCAGCAATTCACAAATCGATGTTTCCGTAACTCTCGGCCAGCGCAGCACGGCAAAAACCGCCGAATAATGCAGTCGCTGATTATGCTTGAACAACCAAAACGCACCGCCGCACATTAAAGCGGGGTGCAATATCGAAACAACCTGCTGCGTGCAGGTTTTCAGATAAATTGTTCCGCCTTTGGGAAAGGATCCTTCCCGAAGGCGGACTTTTTTTGAGTCTTCCCCTTCGTTTTGAAATGCAATTTTTCGTTTCTTCTTTTCAAAATTCCTCAGGTCAGCGTTTTGTGTGCGGAAATCGAAAAAAAATCGAACATTTCCTGAAAAGGGGCTATCATTTCAGCCCCGATGTGCTATAATGTATTTGGTGGAAGAGTTTTATTTTCCGCAAAGCTGCACAAACTGTTCTCCAAGCCGACTTTTCGGGTTCGCAAAACCTTCCGACGTTTGCGGGACGGATGCAGCGGTTCGCGGATTTCTGTCTGCCCGCAGGGAACCGCCGTGTGATGTTCTCGCGGGCGAAAAAACCGCAAAATGTTTAAAAACAGTTATAAAATTTATAAAATATTGAAAGGTCGCTCCCCGATGCCGAACCGGTGCGGGCGGGCAGAAAAAAATATGAAGGACGGATTCATCAAAGTTGCTGCATGTTCACCGAAAGTTGTGCTTGCAGACCCGAAAGCCAACGCCGATGCTATAATTGCCGCGCTGCACCACGCCGCGGCACACGGGGTTCGGCTTGCCGCATTTCCCGAGCTTGCAATGACGGGCTACACCTGCGGCGACCTTTTCATGCACGAATTGCTTTTGGACAGCGTTGAAACCGAGCTTCTCCGCATCGCACGCGAAACCGCGAACCTTCGGCTTGCTGCCGTCATAGGTGCGCCGATTCGCTGCGCGGACAAGCTTTACAACTGCGCCGTTGTCATATCCCGCGGAGTGATTCTTGCTGTCGTTCCAAAAACGCACATGCCGAATTACGGCGAATTCTATGAGCTGCGGCATTTTGCCGTGCCTTCCCGCACGGAACTCGGCTCCGCCGCGCCTTATATTGATTCATTGCAGACTTTTTTCAATCCCGACGGCTGCATCTTCTCATGCACGGATTATCCCGATTTCCGTTTCGGCATTGAAATCTGCGAGGATCTTTGGGTTGCTTCCCCTCCGTCGGATAAACTTGCCGCTGCCGGCGCACTCGTAATCGTTAACTGTTCCGCCGGAGATGAAATCATCGGCAAGGCGGATTACCGCAAGCGCATCACGGAAGTTCAATCCGCAAAAAACATTTGCGCGTACCTTTATTGCGGCGCGGGTGAGGGTGAATCAACAAGCGATATGGTCTTTTCGGGACATTGCTTTGCTTACGAAAACGGCACACTGCTTGCCGAAAAAGCGCCTTTTGACTACGCGAACGATATGCTTATCACCGAAATTGATTTGGGACGGCTGCTTTACGACAGGCGCCGCGTGAACAGCTTCTGCGCGGGCAATGCTGCCCATTCCGGTCTTTTCGTTGATTTCTCTCTCGGATTCGGTTCATGCGGCCCCGCCCCGCGCGAGGATCTTCCCGAAACGGAACTTACCCGCCGCTTCCCGCGCAATCCCTTTGTTCCGCATGATGAAAACGAATTGAACGCACGCGCAAAAGATATTCTGACGATACAGGCTCTCGGGCTCAAACGCCGGCTTGAACACACTCATTCAATGAGCGCGGTCATCGGCATTTCGGGCGGACTGGATTCCGCACTTGCGCTGCTTGCTGCGGCAAAGGCATGCGACCTTATGGGCATTGACCGCAAATTTGTTCATGCCGTCACCATGCCCTGTTTCGGCACCACCGAACACACGAAACAAAATGCCGTTGCTCTTTGCAATTCCCTCGGTGTAACGCTTCACACGATTCCGATTGCGGATTCGGTGCGTTCGCATTTTCGCGACATCGGGCACGACGAAACCTGTCACAACGTTGTTTACGAAAACGCACAGGCGCGCATGCGCACCCTTGTGCTGATGGATCTTGCAAATGCGCTGAACGGCCTTGTTGTCGGCACGGGCGACCTTTCCGAGCTTGCACTCGGCTGGGCAACCTATAACGGCGACCATATGAGCATGTACGGCGTGAATGCAGGCATTCCCAAAACGCTTATCAAATACGTTGTGCGTTATTATGCGCTGCACTGCGAAAACCCTGCGCTGCACGACACCCTGACCGCAATACTTGAAACCCCGATATCTCCCGAGCTTCTTCCCGCCGATGAAAAGGGCAATATTGCTCAAAAAACAGAAGATCTTGTCGGGCCGTACGAGCTGCATGATTTCTTCCTCTATTACGTGCTGCGTTGGGGCTGTCCGCCCGCAAAGCTTTTCCGCATTGCAAAGCAGGCATTCCGCGAAAGTGAGTTTTCGAATGAAACGATTTTGAAATGGCTCAAAAACTTCTATCGCCGTTTCTTCAATCAGCAATTCAAGCGCAACTGTCTGCCCGACGGGCCGAAAGTCGGTTCCGTCTGCCTTTCCCCGCGCGGGGATTGGCGAATGCCGAGTGACGCCGTTCAAAGGCTTTGGGCGGATGAAATTCAAAAATTGAGCTGAACAAACGCGAATTAAACCGATTAATTCGGAAACGGGGTTTTGGGTGTATTTTTGGTTTTTTGTCAATCGTACCTACCGAGTAATTGAGCAATTGAGGTGTGCAGCATGAGTTACCACGCATTATACAGGCAGTACCGTCCGAGCAGGTTCTGCGAAGTTGTCGGACAGGAGCATATCACCGATGTTCTGCGCAACCAGATCCGCACCGGGCGCATTGCCCACGCTTATCTTTTCAGCGGTTCACGCGGAACGGGCAAAACAAGCACGGCGCGAATACTTGCCCGTGCCGTCAACTGTCTTGACCCGAAGGACGGCGAACCCTGCGGCAAATGCGCTGCCTGCCTTACGGACGTTTCGGAAAGCATAGACATTATCGAAATGGACGCCGCTTCAAATTCCAAAGTTGACGAAATGCGCGCGCTCCTCGAAAAGGCCGAGTTTGCTCCGATTTACCTTAAAACAAAGGTTTATATCATTGACGAAGCGCACATGCTTTCAAAAAGTGCAAACAACGCTCTTCTGAAAACTCTCGAAGAGCCGCCCGCACATGTTGTTTTCATTCTTGCAACGACTGAACCGCAGGCGCTCCCCGCAACGATACTTTCCCGCTGCCAGCGTTTTGATTTTCGCCGCCTTTCGGTTCATAATCTTGCGGCGAACACACGGCGCGTACTTCGTTCCGCAGGGGCTGAAATTGAAGACGAAGCGTTGATGTGCATTGCGCGTGCGGCGGACGGCGGAATGCGTGACTGTCTGAGCATTGCCGACCAGTGTCTGAGCTTCTGCGGCGACGCAGACAGCACGGAGCAAAAACTTATCACTCAACAGGATGTTCTGTCCGTTCTCGGCAGCATGAATGCGGATTTTCTGTTTGATTTTGCGGATTCCGTGCTGCATTCCGACACGGCGGCGGTCATGAAAAACATCGAACAGGTTGTCTCCGGCGGGCGCGACATCGGCGTTTTCGTTCAGGATCTGTCCAACCATTTCCGCTCGCTTCTGCTTGCAAAAGTTTGCGGAAACTGTGCGGATATTCTTGACTGCACGCAGGACACGATGGAACGCTACCTTGCGCAGGCGGAATCAGCCGGCAAGGCGCGGCTCGAAAGAACGCTTGATGCTCTGATGCAGCTTCAGCCTAACCTTCGCTGGGTCACCATGCCGCGGGTTTTGCTTGAAAGCACGCTTCTTAAAGTCTGTCACCCGGACGAACAAACCGATATGACCGCCCTTATCGACCGTATGGAGGAGCTTGAACGCAGGCTCAAAAGCGGCGCATTTGTTTCCGCCGAACCAAAAGCGGCCTCTGATTCGACCCAAAGTTCGGGCAGCCGTTCGGACAATTCGAACAATTCGGACAATAAAGAAGCGGGTTCCGCATCTTCAAAAACCGAAAAAGCAGCAGCCGAACCAACGCTTCCGACGCCGCCCGTTGTTTCCGACAGTTTCGAAGTGCCTGCCGCAACGCCCGAAGCGGAAGAATTGTTCCGCACATTCATGGCGGCACTGATGAAAACGGATATGATGCTCGGCATTCAGATTCAGCTTGCGGCAGCGCATTGGCTCGAAAACGAAAATCTTTTTATTTGCTTTGACAAATCAAAGCGTTCCAATTATAATTATGCAAACACACCCGAGGTGAAGGCAAAACTCCGACGCGCGGCGGGCGAAAGCATTGCGCCGCACGGCGTCGAGCTTGTGCTCAAGGACGGAAGCGTCGTTGCAAAAAAGGACGTTCCGACTGAGCTTTTCGGGGTTGAAATCACCGAAGTTTAGCAGAAAAAGTACAGCAGAAAACGTTCTGTATAACGGCATTCGGCGAAAGGTATTATTTTATTTTATATAAAGAGGTTACACAATGCAGATTCAGGCACCGAAGGGAACAAAGGATGTTCTGCCCGGCGAAAGCTATAAGTGGCAGTATATCGAAAAAGAAATGCGCGATCTGTGCCGCCTGTACGGCATTAACGAATTGCGCACGCCGATAATTGAACACACCGAGCTTTTCATGCGCGGCGTCGGCGACACGACGGATATAGTTCAAAAGGAAATGTACACTTTCAAGGATAAGGGCGACCGCTCCATCACCCTCAAGCCCGAGGGCACGTCAGGCATGGTTCGCGCCTTCCTTGAAAACAGGCTCTTCAACGAGGCTCTTCCTCAAAAGATGTATTATCTCAACGCTCCGGTTTTCCGCTATGAAAAGCCGCAGGCGGGAAGGCTTCGCGAGCACCATCAGTTCGGCGTTGAGTTTTTCGGTGCGTCCTCCTTTGAAGCCGATGCGGAAATCATCATGCTTGCGCTCTCCCTTCTGAGAAGGTTGGGGCTTGACGAGTTGACGCTGCACCTTAACAGCATCGGCTGCGGAAAATGCCGCCGGGAATACAACAAGGCTCTTTTTGATTATCTGAAATCACATATCGACGGCATGTGCAAAACCTGTCAGGACAGGCTTGAGCGCAACCCCATGCGCATTCTTGACTGCAAAGAGGAACGCTGCAAGGAAATCTGCCGCAGCGCACCGCGCACGCTTGATTACCTCTGCGATGATTGCCGTGCACATTTCGAGGGACTCAAGCGCTGTCTCGACACCTGCGGCGTGAAATACGTTGTCGATCCGGATATTGTCCGCGGGTTGGACTATTATACCGGCACGGTATTCGAAATTGTCTCCACCCGCATCGGTTCTCAGGGCACCGTATGCGGCGGAGGCAGATACAATAACCTCGTTGAAGAACTCGGAGGGCAATCCCTTCCCGCCGTCGGTTTCGGCATGGGCATGGAACGCTTGCTGATGGTCATGGAAAACGCAAACGCCGTCATTCCCAAGCCCAAGCCCGTGAAGGTCTATTTCGCCGCAATGGGCGAACAGCCCCGCCTTGCCGCTTTCGGCCTTGTTCAAAAGCTTCGCGAAAACGGAGTTTTTGCCGAGTTCGACCACATGGAGCGCAGCTTTAAGGCGCAATTCAAATACGCAAACAAGATTTTTGCGGAATATGTTGCAATTCTCGGCGATGACGAGCTTGCGGCAGGAGCAGCAAAAATCAAATGCATGGCGGACGGCTTTGAAACCTCCGTCAAGCTTGATGAGCTTGTTGACTATTTTGCGGACTGAAACCCGCTCCGCAATTAAATACGAACAGAGCAAAAGGGAGCTGTGACAGTTCCCTTTTTTGTTGTTTTCTTTCCCGCTTTTAAAGCATGATGCATATCAGCCCGTTGCAGCCTTCGTTTACCATTCTTGTTATCGCGTCGCGCAGCTTCATCTGAACATCCGCAGGCAAGCGCGACACCTTGCCCGCCATGCCGTCCTTAACAAGGTCATAGAGCGATTTTCCGAAGATGTTCGTGCTCCATATCTCATCCGGTTTGTTTTCAAACTTGTCAACAAGGTATTCGATAAGCTCCTCGCTCTGTTCGGCGGTGCCGACAAGCGGGTTGACCTCGCTTTCGATATCAACGCGAATGATATGCAGTCCGGAAGCCTTTGCTTTCAGACGAACACCGAAACGCGAACCATGCTGGACTATCTCCGGCTGATCCAGCTGCATTTCATCTATCTGCGGCGGAACAAGGCCGTAACCCGTTTCCTCCGCCGCCGTGAGTGCGCCCGCAATGCGGTCATATGCCTTTTTTGCCAGAACAAAATCCTTCAGCGAAGCAATAAGCTCACTTTCGTTTTTAATTTCGCAGCCGCATTCCTCGCTGAGCACACGATAAAACACATAATCATTCGGAACAAGCCGGAACACCGCACTGCCGCTGCCAAGGCTGATGCGAACCTGCTCAACGGGTTTATAATCCTCCATTCCTCCGAACACCTTTTGAATCAATGCTGCATCCCGCATTTTGTTCAGGTTCGGCATTGCCGCTTTCGCCCTGTCAAGCAAAGCTTTAACAAGGCAATGCTCCGTTCCGAGAGCGCGCATCCATTCGGGCATTTCAATGCAGATGCTGCCGAGAGGGAATTCCTGCAAAACGCCTTCCAGCAATGAGTCAATATCCGAAAGCTCCATTCCGAGAACGTCCAGCGGCTTTACAGGCGCACCGTATTTTTCCGAAAGCTGTGCCGAAAGCTCCGCTGCCGCCTGCCCCGTTGGGTCGGAGCTGTTCAAAATGATGATATAGGGTTTTCCCGTGTTCTGCATTTCGCGCAGCACCGCCTCTTCCGCAGGCGTGTATGCTTCGCGGGAAATTCCCGTGATGCTGCCGTCCGTCAAAATGACGATGCCTATTGTTGAATGTTCCGTAATGACCTTCCGCGTGCCGAGTTCCGCGGCTTCATCAAACGGAATATCGTAATCGAACCACGGTGTTCTTACCATGCGCGGCTGCTCCCCCTCGCTGCTGCCGAGCGCACCTTCCACCATATAGCCCACGCAATCCACCATGCGCAGGCGCAGCTCAATGCCATCCTCGCCGATGGTGAGCGCGACCGCCTCATTCGGAACAAATTTCGGTTGAGTTGTCATAACCGTTTTGCCCGAACCGCTTTGCGGCAATTCGTCCACAATTCGGGCCAGGGCATATTCGTTTTCAATCTTCGGAAGAACCATAAGGTCCATGAACCGTTTGATAAATGTCGATTTGCCCGTTCGAACGGGGCCGACGACGCCGATGTAAATATCCCCTCCGGTACGTTTTTGAATATCCCGATAAATGCCTGTGCTTGCCATAATAACCTCCGATTGCTGTTTTGCCGCTGAATCGGCTTTATCCTTTTGTGAATTGATATGAGCGGCAGCGCGGAAATATTCGCATTTGCGGCTTTTTTGTTTAATTAAAAAGCCCCCTCCGCAAACAGTGCGGTGAGAGCTTTTTGCAGGTATTGAATTTTTCGAATTGCATTTACACTGTCAAAAAAACCGACGCAGCCGTGCCTGTTTAAAGCAGCTTTTGTCCGTTGATAAACAACGCAAAGCTCAACCCGAGTCTGTTCGCGGCACGCATACAGAGCTTCATGCGGGTCATGAATATTTCGAAATAATCCATAATGGAGCAATACTGCGTGTCGATGGTCAGATTCAGCGAAAGAGTCGCCTTGCTGTCATCGATTCGGATATTTGATTCCGTAACGGAGTAATTTACGCGGTCGTGAATATCAAAAGTCGATATATTGCGATTGCGCACACGGCTTCGGCGAACATCGCATTTATCCGCAAGTATCAGCGCAGCGGCAACAGCGTTTACGGGTACGCCGGTGCCCTCATCATGGTTGCCGATCGCCGTTACGATAAGGGAAATATCCTCCGCACTCATTCCGCGCTCCTCCAAAAGCCGAAACGCAAGCAGTGCACCGCTTTGTGAATGGTCAACGCGGTTTATAAGGTTACCGATATCGTGCAGATAGCCGGCAATGCGGACAAGCTCCACTTCGTGTTCGGAATAACCGAGTGTTTCAAGGATATGCGCCGCATTTTCGCTCACCATTGTGACATGCGCAAACGAATGCTCCGTGAATCCGAGCGCAAGCAGGGATTCGTCCGCACGAATGATGTAGGTTCGGATCGAGGCATCCTCCCGCAGCTGTTTATATGTTATCGCCGTCATAAAAATCTCCCCCTTATTTTCGGTTGAAAAACGAACCGTCGGAAACTCCCGTTTGCGTTTTTTGCCGCCGGGAGTGTTCCCGATTCCGTTTGCCGCCTCAGCGCACCTTCAGTCCGCTTGCCATATCGCCCATGGTTGTAAGTGCGGAAAGGTTCTCATCCGATGCATCGCTTGCGCAAAGTATCATGCCGTGGCTTTCAATGCCGCAGATGGTCTTCGGCGCAAGATTTGCAGCAACAACCACTGTTTTGCCGATGAGCTGCTCCGGGCTGTACCATTTTTTGATGCCGGAAAGCACAATGCGCTCCTCACCGCCCATTTGCAGCGTGCATTTGAGCAGTTTTTTGGATTTTTTAACTTCTTCGCAGGCAATGACCTTTGCAAGGCGCAGATCAAGTTTCGCAAAGTCGTCATAGCTTATCTCCGGCAGCAGCGCGGGTTCGGCGGGCTTTTCCTCGGATTTTACCTCAGATTTTGCCTCCGTGTCCGCGTTCTTCGCTTCGGGCTTTGCCTCCGCCTTCTCCTCCGCTGCCTGCTTTGGCTTCGGAAGCAGTGCCTCAAGCTGTTCAAGCTCCTTTTTGACATCGATTCGCGGAAAGAGCGCCTCTCCCTTTTTAACGATCGTGCCTTCGGGCAGCTTTCCGAATTCCGCAGCGGAATCGAACTCCTTAAGCGTTTCGTCCGCAACGCCGAGCTGTTCAAAAATCTTCGGCGCGGTGCGGGTCAGGAACGGACGCAGGCAAACGGCGACAATGCGCAGGCACTCCGCAAGGTTATAAAGCACGGTTCCGAGCCTGTCACGCTTTGCTTCATCTTTTGCCAGCAGCCACGGTGCGGTAATGTCGATATATTTGTTGCAAAGACGAACAAGTCTGAAAATCTCTGCCAAGGCCTCATTGGGGTGCAGCGCATTCATGCAGGCATCGATTTTTTCCGCAAGTGCGGCTGCTGCGGGAACGATGGTTGAATCCTCTTCCTCAACGGGAGCGTTGGGCGCAGGGATAACCCCGCCGAAATACTTCTCAATCATTGCAACCGTGCGTGAAAGCAGATTGCCGAGGTCGTTTGCAAGGTCGCTGTTTATGCGCGTTATCAGCACCTCGTTGTTAAAATTGCCGTCGCTTCCGAACGGGAATTCGCTCAGCAGGAAGTAGCGAATTGCATCCACGCCGTAACGTTCGACAAGCTTGACGGGGTCAACAACGTTGCCGAGGGATTTGCTCATCTTTGTGCCGTCCAAAACAAGCCAGCCGTGGCCGTAAACCTGTTTGGGCAAAGGAAGGCCGAGAGCCATCAGCATGATGGGCCACACAATGGTGTGGAAACGGATTATCTCCTTGCCGACGATGTGAACATCGCAGGGCCAGTATTTTTTGAACATTGAATCATCATCGCTCAAATAACCGAGCTTTGAAAGATAGTTCAGCACGGCATCGAACCAGACATAGATAACGTGCCTGTCGTCAAAGCTGACGGGCACACCCCATTTAAAGGTGCTGCGGCTGACGCAGAGATCCTCAAGCCCCGGAAGCAGGAAGTTGTTGAGCATCTCTTTTGCGCGGGAGGCGGGTTGAATAAATTCGGGGTGAGTCTCAATGTATTCGATGAGGCGGGGCGCATATTTGCTGACGTTAAGGAAATAGCTTTCTTCCTCAACCTCTTCAACCTTGCCGCCGCAATCGGGGCACACTCCGCCGCTCTCCTTGAGCTGCGTCTCCGTCCAGAACGCCTCGCAGGGCGTGCAATACATGCCCTTGTAGCTGCTCTTATAAATATCGCCCTGGTCATAGAGCTTTTTAAAGACCTTTTGAACGCATGCAACGTGGTAATCATCCGTCGTGCGAACAAAGCCGTCGTTGGAAATATCCATAAGCTGCCAAAGGCTGTGGAACCCCGCAACGATGTTGTCAACATACTGCTGAGGTGTAACTCCCGCTTCCGCTGCCTTGCGTTCAATCTTTTGTCCGTGTTCGTCCGCACCGGTCAAAAAGTAAACATCATAGCCGCGCATTCTCTTATAGCGTGCAAGCGCGTCCGTGTTCACGGTACAATAGGTGTGTCCGATATGCAGTTTTGCACTCGGATAGTAAATGGGCGTTGTGATGTAATAAGTTTTCTTTTCTTTCATGATTTCCGTCATAAAAACTCTCCTTCGGAAGTATTCCGGATATTTGCGTTTTGAATTTTTTGAAAACAAATTAAAAACGCCCCCATATCCGGTCAAGGGATATAGGGGCGTCCGTCATGCACGATGAACCTTTCCGCCGCAAAAACGGCAGAAACGCTGTTCGGGTATGCGGCGTTGTCGCGGTACCACCCTAATTCCCGACAAAAGGCGTTTGTATGCGCAAACATGCCGTGTCGGCTCATTTCGCGCTGTAACGTGCACACACGCCGTGTCTTAATGAGTTCTGCACGGCTGTATGCAATGCGTGCATATTTCGGTTCGACCTCGGGGGCTCGGGAGCCATGTTCCGGATACCCCGCTCCCGACTTGCACCGAACGCCGGGTCTCTGAAAGCGGAACTGTCCGTACTCTTTCCGTCACAGCCCTATGAAATTCGGCAGAGATTAATGCGGAATTAACCGCTGATAAATCCCCGCAGTTTATATTTTAATCATAGTCTGCACGTTTGTCAAGCGGTTGATACGATTTTTCGGCATTTGCTTTTCCTGCGTCAATTATCGGTTACGCTCGGCATATAAATCCGTCCCTGTTTATCCGCAGTGATTGAAATTGCGGCATAATTATGTTATAATCTCCCGGCACGGGGGATTTCGAACTATGGCTAAACTCTATTTTCGTTACGGCGCAATGAGCTCTTCAAAAACAGCTCAGGCAATAATGGTCAAATACAACTACGGCGAGCGCGGGCAAAAAGCTCTGCTTGCGAAGCCGGCTGTTGATATTCGCGACGGTGCACGCATCGTGCGTTCCCGCTGCGGGCTGACCGACGAATGCATTTTGTTCGATGATATTCCGTGGAACGATGTGCATGATCATGTTTATGACTGCATAATCATTGACGAAGCGCAGTTTTTGACCCGAGCGCAGGTCATGCTGCTTGTTGAGGCAGTTGACAAATACAATATTCCTGTGATATGCTATGGGTTGAGAACTGATTTTCAGGGCAATTTTTTTGAGGGCAGTCACACTCTCATGGCTCTTGCCGACACGATTGAAGAGATAAAAACAATTTGTTGGTGCGGAAGGAAAGCGATCATGAACGCGCGGCTTGACGGTAAAGGCGGAATTACCAAAGTCGGTGAACAGGTCGTCCTCGGTGCCGACGATAAATATATAGGTCTCTGCCGAAAACATTGGGCAGAGGGCAAAATTAGCAATGATTAATTTTAAATCTAAAAATCGAAGCGATTGCAGCTGTTTTTTCGTTGTGCATATTAAACGCACCGCGAACGGTTTTTTGCAATCTTGAGGAAAGGCTATGAGATTTTATATTGCAACAGGTCTTGTAAATGCCGAGCATGCGCGTAAAGCCGCCGAGGTTCTGCGCCGCAACGGGCATGAACAGACGTACGACTGGACAACCCACGGTGACATTCGTCACGAAGGCGCAGAGCGCATGAGCGAAGTTGCTTTCAACGAACTGCGCGCCGTCCGCGACGCCGAGCTTGTCGTTGCCCTTCTTCCCGGCGGGCAAGGCACACATACCGAACTTGGCGTTGCTCTCGCAACACGCAGCAACAAGCGCATAATACTTTGGAGCGAAACCGGTGATGAATTCGCATTCGACAACCGCACATGCACGTTCTATTTTCACCCTGCGGCGGAACGCGTTGTCTGCCCCTTTGAGGAACTTCTTGAAATTCTGAACACCGACCGCATTGACTCCGCTTCAAACTTTGCGGATTGATTTTGCGTTTTTACCTGACAAACCGAGATTGACCGGGCTGCTGCAAACGGCTTTTTGCCTGCGGCAGTCCTTTTTCAAAAATTCCGTTACGAATAAAGTTCCAAACAAATTTCTGCAGCAGCACCGCAGACAGAGTCCCTTTCCGCAAGAAAAGATTATTCAGAGCATCCTTTCGTTAATTCGACAGCCGTTTTCTTATTAATTCGGACTTTTGATGATTGAAATTAAACGGATTTTCGTGTATAATATCCTATGAGTTATAATCGACCGGCAGGTGAAGGGGTGTATGCAGCAAAATCGTTTTATCTCAAATCGTGCCTGTCGAAATCAATAACCCTCAATACAAGTGTTTCGTTGAAAGGAGTAAACCATGAACACACCCGCAACCTCGAACAGTGCCGACTATTCCGGCGAACAAATTGCTTATAAAGACAGCACATATGAACTTGTTTCAAAAGTCGCATTTCTTATAGGCGTCCCTCAGCGCATTTTTGAAAATGAGCACGAAGCTCCGCAGCTCGATGTTTTCAACCGTCTTTCAAAAGACAAAAACGCACGAATCATCCGCAATCTCTGCATCATCCGAACATCCATCGAACGCAATTTTAAAAAAATCAACGATATTATGCGAACGGATTACCGCGGACTTTTGTCCATGCCGGAAATCATCCCTTCCGAATGCATTCAGCAGCTCAGCGAGGACGGAATCTCTTTCATCAAAAAATCCAGCACCAAACTTTGTCATCATATTATTGAAATTAATCGTATTGTCTCCGACAGGATCAATAACTGCAAAAGCCTTTTCCCGATATGGATTAATTGGTCGTATGTCAAAGAGCTGTTTATAATGCCAAACGGATTTGCCGAAGGGGGCACGAGAGATGCCGCGAGTATTTACTATGCAAACCTGCAATGCTATCCGTATCAGATGTATATCAACTGGAAACCGATGGATGAAGGGAACATTCTTTTTAACGATAAAAAATTCGTGACTCTTCTGTATCAATGGCACCACGATGTGTTCACCGAATACAGCCGCGTTTCGGATGCGGGAGCTTTTGTTAAGAATAACATCTATGACTTTATAAACGACAGTCAAAAAACCGTCGTCGTTGTGGACTGCGAAAACTCCGACCCGTACAAGCTGTGCGCCGCCCTGCGAAACCTTGACTATGAAGTCATGCAGAAAATATCAAGAATAATCCTTTTTGACGATGTTCACACCGTGAACGCATGGAAGATCCTTGAATACTCCGTCAAAATCCCTGTGGAACACATAATGACAGAGCGCGTTAAGCAGAACAAATCCCTTGTGGACATTCAGCTGACCGCAAGAGCCTGCCAGGAGCATTATCAAAACCAAGTTGATTCCTTCGTTATTGTTTCAAGCGATTCCGACTACTGGGGGCTTATTTCTTCACTTTCGGATGCACGGTTCCTTGTTATGATCGAGCGCGAAAAATGCGGGCCGGATATGAAAGCCGCGCTTGCCGATTCCGGAATATTCTACTGTTATCTTGACGATTTCTATTCCGGGAATGCCGAAGATATCAAACTCAACGCGCTCTTTCAGGAAATGTACCGCTGGATCGACGATTCAATCAAACTCAATGTGAACGAAATGCTTGATGCCGCGCTGAGAAACACGCGGCTGGAAATGTCCGCTGCGGAGCGCAAGCAATTCTATGAAAAGCATATCCGAAACATGTCCCTTGTTATAGATGACGACGGAAATGTTTCAATAGAGTTGAAGCGCAAATGATTTGATTCGGACGTAAAACGAAAACGCAGCCTCAGCCGCCTTTCAAAAAAGCACGGCCGAGGCTGTTTTGTTCTTATTCGGCTGCCGATGTTGTCAAACATTCGGCTGCCGCCAATGTCAGACATTCAACTGCCGTCGAATGTCAGGCGGTTTTACCCTTTTTCACAAGAGACCAGATATATCCGCCCATTCCGATTGCAGCAAACAGCCACACTCCGAGAACGTCGGTGATGAAGTATTTCCGAAACTCCGCATCCCGAAGCAGCTCGGGCATTACGGACATGCTTTCGAAGATTGTTAATCCGTAGTTCTTTGACATCACAAAGCTGTAAACAACAAACTCCGCAAGAAGAAGCATCAGGAGCGTTGCAATAACCGAAGTCACAATGGAAGCAACGGATGATTTCATGCCCTTGTTTTTGTTTGCGCCGGAAAAGATTCTGTATCCGAGCATTGCAAGTGCGGCGGTCGCAATGCCGCTTATGGCAGCAATGTAACCGAAAATTGACAGTGCGAATGTCAGCGCACCGCCGGGAATTGCGAAAAGAACCGCGCCCAAAACTCCCATGAACACATTTTCTTTGTATATGACCTGCTTCGGTTCGGGCTGTGCGGCGGTTTTATCATAGTGATTCCACTCGTATTCCGAACCGCCCGCCGGCTCACCGTTCGGTTCGGATTCCGCGGCAGTAAATTCGTTTTTTGAGTCCTCACCCGCAGGAGCAAACTCATCGTTTTCATTCTGTTCAAAGCCTTTCGGCTGTTTTAATTCTCCGTTAACGGAGTTTTGGTCGTTTTCGTACATTTCTTTCTCCAATATTTTTTTGACCGTGCCGCTGATTCCGCTGCACATTTCGGCGGCAGTGAAGCTGCTCTGTCTGTGTTCAGTATATCAAATTCGGTACAATGTGTCAATATATATAAATTTAATCCTCCGCCCCAACCTTCCGACGAAAAGCCGAAGCGGAGTATTTTTATTTTTTGATTACTTTCGGTTCATTCAAATTCTGAACTCACCCGATTTGAATTTTACAATCCGAGCGAAAGCGCGAGTATCGCACTCAAAAATCTTTTTGCCATGGTTTTCCCTTTCGAACTTTTTTTGCAGGCAGTCCGATGCTGCCGGAATGCATATATTATAGCACATGTTCGGTACATTGTTAAGCCCAAAACGGGGAATATTTGTGAAAAAATTTTTAAACAGATGTGTTAAATTGTTGTGTTTTCATGTTGTTTTAAACTTTCATTGTTGCAGTTTTATTGCATTTTTCAAACCGAATTCGGGCATTGCAATTCCCGCCGCCGTCTGATAAACTCATAGATATGACTGCTGTGTATATGCGGACTTAAACCAAAAGAAAGGAAACAATCATCATGGACGATATTATAAACAAATGCTCTCAATCTGTTTTGACAGATGAACAAGGCGCTGCGTGCTTTGCAATTGCGGAACGGGTCGTTAATGCGCTGATAAAGCACGGCCTGCATATTTCCTTTGCGGAATCCTGCACGGGCGGGCTTGCCGCCGCACGTATCGTGGACGTGCCGAACGCTTCGTATGTTCTCGATGCCTCATTCGTGACATATGCAAACCAAGCAAAGGTGAAATTCGTGAACGTTGCGGAGGAATCCATTGCGGAACACGGGGTTGTGAGCGAATGTGTCGCACTCTCCATGGCAAAAGGCGCAGCGGCGGCAGCAAATGCCGAAATCGGCGTCGGCATTTCCGGCATTGCAGGGCCTTCCGGCGGCTCACCCGAAAAACCCGTCGGAACCGTCTGCTTCGGCTTTTATTTCGGCGGGAAAGCGGAATGCGGCATTCCGAAGTTCGAAATTTCAAAAACCATGCATTTCGGTGCGGCGGGAAGGCAGGCTGTCCGCAATGCAAGCGTGAATTTTGTTTTTGAAACGCTTGCGGAGCTTCTCCGCGCGGACTGACATTTGTTTTGAATTGAATATATCACAATTAAAAGAGAAAAAATTTAACTCTTCTAATTACTGGCGACAAAGGTAGGTGCGGCTGTTTAATTGCGTCTAAAGACCGTCTTATGTATCTTTGTGTTAATAGGTGTATTATCTAAAAGCGTGATTTTGTTAGTTTATTGTCGTGATATCATGTTTAAAAACCAACTTATAGCAAACACAATCGAATAATATCCGTCTAATACGTTTTTAAGAGTTAAATATAGAAACTTTACTTTTCCAACTATTGACATTGTTAACATATTATGTTACAATCAACATATAACATATTTGTTTGCGAGGGGGTACGTCTAATGAAAAAAATTGTCTCGTTTTTGCTTGTTTTGTCTATGATATGGGCAATCTCAGCAACAGCATTTGCACAGCAAAAGCAAGATCCTAACAATATCGTTGGGCATTATGTTGAAGAACTTGTGATTATGAGTGACGAAGAATTGGCAAGTCTATCGCTTGTAGAAGCTTCATTGCTATTTGAAAAAGCTTTTCATGTTTCTTCAAATAGTTATTCTGAAGATGAAATCCGTATGGGGATATCTGGACTATCGTTCGGGTTGAAATTCCAATCCGCCATGGATCTGTTTAGAACAGCGCAAGAAGAAAATATATACTCTCCCTGCGGAGTTCAGCCAACCACAGGTGGTCAATACTACTCTGGAAAAATTGGTGTTGCTTGGACTCGTGACACATCTTCAGATCGTTCTCCGTTAACACTTGCTGAAATTTTTTCTGGTACATATACCTTGGAAGTTGATTTTTTGACATGGGATACTGCCGCTACCATTCTCGCTGCAAGTGCGAACTATAATTTCTTTCAAGACTTAAGCGAGTCATTTGCTCTTGGTATCACTGAAACTGCATTAAGTGCCAAAATTTGTTCTATGTTGGGATTAGCAAAAGCTCCTGCAGCTATTGCGTCTTTAGCCGTTAGTGTCGTTATCGGGATGGGATGGAACTGGTTACGTAGTTTGGATCGATCTGCTATGCTCAAATGCTTCGAAAAGATGTCGCATAATCAGTATATGCAAGTTGAGTTTATGTGGTCATCGGACATGGTCAATCGGTTTTACACCACAATACCCAGAAAATCCACGATTCCAAATCCATTCCCCGGAATTTACAGTGATTGGCGTATTGATAAGTTCGGAGTTTATTACAATTATTAGAACACGAACATATGTCAGATGCACTAAAAATGGAGACTGTATTTCAGTATACAGTCTCCATCATGAATAAGAAAGGAACCTGCAATGAAAGCCGTTCTCAAAAAAATCTTCCTTTTTCTTGCCGCAACCGCGCTTCTGCTTTATATCAGCGCAGGCACGACATACCTGACTTACAGCCTCTACCTGAAAGGAAGTCCCCTTTTTTATGCGTCGGAGGCGCTTGAAATAGCCGTTTTTGCCTGCGTTCTTCCGTTTGCGCGAGAAGCGGCTCTCCGGGTGGGGATAAAATCAGCCTTCTTACTGTTCTTACTGTCGGTAGTTTATGCAGTTGCAACAGCCGTCGGAGGCGTTCTTCTGATTGAGCTTCTGCTTCCGGTTCTGAATTGATGCCGCAAGCTGCTTTTTAAATTGTTTGAATCGTTTTGAACGGGGCTGTGTCAAAGCCCATGCGCGGCGGAACGGGTTCGATATTGCTCATCGGCCCGCTCCGCCTTTCTTTTTTCAAATAATTTCATTTTTTTGCCATTTTTTTTAAAAAAAGCTGTTGACATTTGCGCTATAATCTGTTATGCTTGGCATATCATATTAAGGAGGCGTTCTATGAAAAAACGTTCTATGAAAAAACTGCTTGCTTTTACTTCCGTGCTGATGCTCTTTCTTTGTTGCTTCAGCAGTGCCGCCGTTGCGGATTCGCGGCGGGATGCGCCCGTTTCCGTTTCGTTCGATTTCCCTGCGGAGCAGATAATCGTTCACGACCCGGAGGAAAGCTTAGGCTATGATGCTGCCGACGAATACTGTCTTGCGCATTCATCCGAGGTCACGATCCGCTTCTCCCTGCCCGCCGCCGCGGACCCCGCACGCAGTTTTGTTCAAATTGCCTACGACTTTTATGAACCACATTATTTCACCGACATGCCGACCGAAAACGGCTGCTATGTTTTCACAAGCAACATAGACACAACGGACACAACGGGCTACCCCTTCAGCGATCTTCAGATTTATATCAATCAGGATTACGCTCCCGACGAACAATGGCCGAATCACCTTGTGAATATCTTTGCCGATGAAGCCAGTCTTAACGAATGGTGTTCGTATTTCGACGGCGTAAGCTGGGAATACCCCGAAGATACACCCGAAAATCCCACAGATGTTCCAGAAGACCCGACCGATGCTCCCGAAGATCCGACCGATGTTCCCGAAGATCCGACAGATGTTCCCGAAAATCCCACGGATGTTCCCGAAGATCCGACAATCGAACCCGCTGCTCCGACAGATGTTCCCTCCCCGTCCGTTCCGTCAACAGGAACAGGTGCAATCATCGCATACGGCATCGCTTCAATCGTTTGCGGTGCGGGAACGGTTCTCTGCGGCAAACGCCGAACAAGAGGCTGATTGTTCCTGCACGACTGCTTTTTCATGGCCTTGAAGTTTTCAGTCCAAGTTCTTATTTTCTCCCTTTCGGAACTATGCTGTTGCAAATCTTCAAAGGCTTCTATCTCCTTCAATAAACCCGCAGCACGACTTGACCCGCTGCGGGTTTATTATTTTTGCGGCGGCTCTGCCCACGCTTCAAATAATCCGTTTTATGCATGTTTTCGCAAAAAAACGGATGCAAAGGCTTCTTCCGCCCCGCATCCTCTGACGTATACTTTTTTTATTGCTTAATCATTTTTTCAAAATCAAAGCCGCCAAGGCCTCCGTTGCTGCTTTTTGCGCCGCTTGCGGCTCGGCCTGAGCTGCCGCAAACCCAAGAATGATTGGAATTGCCGCTTGCGAAAGCTCCGTTTGCCCTCCGCTGCGCGGCGAAAGGCGAAGTGCGGCAACTTCAAACATCACGCGCCATTCTTCAATTGCGGAGCGGCAGATTTCCGCCGCACTCGCAGCAAAGCAGCCCGACCAGAAGCTTCGGAAGCGAGGCATCGTCAAAAAAAGCGGAAACAAATTTTTCGCAAACGCTCTCCGCACTTCCTCCGCGAGCTGCACCGTTCATAAGCTCAAAAACCCCGTCGCCGATGACGGCAACGCAATTCTCTGCGCATGAACATATTAAATCTTCTTTCGTTTTAAAATAATAATGCAGTGTGCCTTTGCTTATTCCGAGTTCGTCGGCAATGTCGCGCAGGCTGACGCTTCCAACCCCGCGCTTTGCAAAGAGCTTTGCGGCACAGTTGATGATTTCTCCGCCGGTATCCATGTTCAGCTTTGCGCCCATTCCGCAGCCTCCGTTTCGGTTTTAAGTCAGCTTTGTAAAACAGTTTTGATTGAACTGACTCCGCTTCATTCAAATATTAAATATCAAATATCTGTAAGATAAAAACAAAAATCAGAATTCGATTCCGTTGATTTTTTTTGCCGTTTCAAAAATCAGTATTGACGCCGCAGCGGATGCGTTCAGGCTCTCCGCCCGCCCGAACATCGGCAGGCGGCAAAGCGAACAAAGCCGCGCAATGCCGTCCGAAACGCCGTTCGCCTCGTTCCCGATAACAATCACGCAATCACGGTTCAGCATCGGAAGCCGCTCCTCGCCCGCCAAATGTCCGCAAACAAGCGAGAACCCGCTTTCCCGCAGCTTCGGCAGAGTTTCGGAGAGTTCGCATTGAAAAATCCTGAGATGATATGTGCTGCCCATTGCGGCACGCAAAGCCTTTGGGGAAAATGCATCGGTGCTGCCCGTGCCGAGAAGAACCGCCGCCGCACCCATTGCATCGGCCGTGCGGATTATCGTTCCGAGATTGCCGGGGTCCTGCAATGCGTCCAGCGCAGCAATAAGCCCGTGCGGAAAATCCTCCGCGCTTTCGGGAGCAGTCAAATCCGGCGTTCTTACCGCCGCCGCAATCCCCTGCGGAGCGGAAGTGTCGCACACCGTTTCAAGCACGGCGCGGCTCACGGAAAAAAACTCCGCACCGAGTGCCGAAACCCGTGCTTCAAAATCCGTGCGTCCCTGCTCAATAAACAGCGTTTCCGGCACAATGCCCGCCTCCAGCGCATCAAAAACAAGCCGTTCACCCTCGATAAGGTGCTGCCCGCTCTCCCGCCGCGCCGAACGATCCCGCAGGCGGCGCACAGATTTTACAATTTCGTTTTTTGTGCTTGTGATAAGCATCTTCGGCTGCCCTGCTGCAAAAGAGCTTATTCGCCGACCGCCTGCCGTATTGCACGCGCAAGCTGATCGCCGCAGGATGTATTCTTAAATCCGCAGCAAATGCCGGAAAGCCTTTCGATTGCAAACTTCGGATCGGCTCCCTCAAGCAGCGAACCGATGGCCTTGAGGTTGCCGTTGCAGCCGTTCGTGAACACAATATTGTGCAGTTTGCCGTCGATAATGTCAAAATCGATCATCGTGGAACATGTTCCGCCGGTCTTATAAGTGTAATGCATAAATTTCTCCTTTCAGGGACGGAGCATCACCCTTTTGCAGGTCTCCGCCCGGGGTTCTTTCTTCATTTATATTTTACCATAAAGCAGGGGGCATTGGCAATGCAGGTAAGATAAATTCTCTCCTATCCTGCATCAACGGGCCGGACGGTTTGCAGCAACGCTGCGGCTGTTCGGCTTTGTTTTGTTTGAATTCTGCGCTTGATCGGACAATGATTATATATTTATTTAAAAAGCATTTAATTTTGCCTTCAAATGGAGTATAATTGCAGTTGAAAAGGAAAACTGAGGCAGAGGAGGATTTTTTTTCATGCTTCTTTATGAAAAAGCCGGCAATATCGGCATTCTCACCATCAACCGTCCCGAGGCACTCAATGCGCTGAATTCCGCGCTTCTTGACTGCCTTTATGAAAAAGTGACCGAAATCGCACATGATACGGAGCTTCGCTGCCTTATCGTTACCGGCGCGGGCAAAGCTTTCGTTGCGGGCGCGGATATTTCCGAAATGAAGGATCTTTCCCGTCCCGAAGCGTTCGCTTTCGGTATGCACGGTCACAAAGCATTTTGCGCACTTGAAAACCTTGCTGTTCCCGTCATTGCGGCAGTCAACGGCTATGCACTCGGCGGCGGCTGTGAGCTTTCGCTCTGTGCGGATATTCGCATTGCCTCCGAAAAGGCGAAGTTCGGGCAGCCCGAGGTCGGTCTCGGTATCATTCCCGGTTTCGGCGGAACGCAGAGATTGACCCGCACGGTTAACCGTGCATATGCGGCCGACCTCATCCTTTCCGCACGCACTGTCAGCGCGGCGGAAGCTCTTCAAATGGGGCTTGTGAGCCGAGTTGTTCCCCCCGAGGAGCTGATGAACGAAGCAATGAAGCTTGCCGAAATGATCGCTGCAAACGCACCCATTGCCGTTCGTGCCGCAAAGAAGGCAATGCGCATTCGTTACATGAATTCGCTTGACAACGACCTTGCCGCCGAAGCAGAGCTTTTCGGAAGCTGCTTTGAAACGCAGGATCAGCAAATGGCAATGACGGCATTCGTTTCCAAAACAAAAAAAGACGAATTCACCGGCAAATAACATCAGGGCTTCGGCCCGAAGTTTACCAAACAACTATTTCACCGAAAGGAACTAAGCATTATGAAAAACGTATTCGTTATCGGCGCAGGCACAATGGGCCTTGACATCGCACAGGTTTTCGCAACCGCGGGCTACAACGTTACCGCTTACGGCAGAACCGATGCAAGCATCGGCAAATCCTCCGCAAAACTCACAAAGAGCCTTACAAAGCGCGTTGATCGCGGCAAGATGACGCAGGAAGCAGCGGATGCGATTCTTGCACACATCACCTTTGTTACCGACTATGAGAACCTCAAAACCGCAGATCTCGTGATTGAAGCAATCGTTGAGAATATGGAAATCAAACATAATCTCTATGCTGCAATCGATGGAATCTGCCCCGAGCACACCATTTTTGCAACCAACACAAGCTCCCTTTCCATCACGGAGCTTGCCGCCTGCACCAAGCGCGCGGACAAGTTCATCGGAATGCACTTCTTCAACCCCGCAACGGTCATGAAGCTTGTTGAGATCATTCGCGGTATGCACACTTCCGACGAAACCTTCGAAACAATCAAAGCTCTCTGCACCGAAATCGGCAAGGAACCCGTTGAAGTGGCCGAAGCTCCCGGTTTTGTTGTTAACCGCATTCTTATCCCCATGATCAACGAGGCTGTCACCATCGTTCAGGAAGGCGTTGCGTCCCCCGCAGACGTTGACACCGCAATGAAGCTCGGCGCAAATCACCCCATGGGACCGCTCGCATTGGGCGACCTTATCGGCCTTGACGTTTGCCTCGCAATCATGGACACCATGTATAACGAAACCCATGATTCCAAATACCGCGCCTGCACCCTGCTGCGCAAAATGGTTCGCGCAGGTCTGCTCGGCAGAAAAACCGGCAAAGGCTTCTTTGAGTATTAATCTTTGTTGACCCGAAGCTCAGTCGGATTTTGCCCGGACATGAATCCGAGAATCTTCCCGAATGAGCCTCGCAAACGGCTCCGAGAGTTAACGCCGCATCCTGCCGCTTGACCTTCTCGGAAGCAACATAACATAAATTCAGGGCATTGCAGCCGCTCGGCGTTTGCAATGCCCTTTTTGTGATTAAATGCTCTTCTTCGGGGTTGACAAATAATCGTTAATCATTCCCCGACAGTCATATTCTCAAGTATCAGCTCCAACTTACGGCTCTGCTCCGGGGGAAGGCTGCTGCGGCGCGCCTTCAGTGCTTCCGCAAATTGTTTTTCGTTTCGGCCTTCCTCAAACTCAACGGAGGGAAAGCGTTTCAAAAGCAAAACGAATGCCGGCAGCGGAAGCATTTCGACAAGCGCGTTCATTTCAGCACTGTCAAGCAAATCATCGCACACAATATCAATTATGTCCGCTGCGGAATGCACGTTTTCCGTGATAAGCGCGAGCTTTTCGCCCGCGGTTTGAGCCGCAAGCAGATTTTCGCGAAGCCCTCTGTATTCTGCATCGCTGAGCCTTTCACCGTCCCGAACATTGACTTCACCCATCCGAAACGCTTCCGATACCCGCGGGAAGACGCTTCGTCCGATACTTACATTGTTATGAACCGTTCTTGCAAGAATCGGCATACAGCGAACGATATACAGCCCGACACTTTTCGGCAGTTTCAAAACGGCGTCCAATTTATCCAGCGCATCGATAAGAAATGCAGCAGTTTGCTTCAAGTCGAGTGAAACGAGTTCCGCTTCAAGTGTTTCCGCTTCCTTTGCGGACAGGTCAAGCCGCTGCGGTTCGCGCCCGAAATGTGCAAGCGCAAGTGCACAAAGCAGAATCGGTTCAAACAGGTTCACCGGGCTGTCGGCATAATCCTTTGCAAGCTCCCGAAGCAGTCCATCGCATTTATCCGATGGGAATAAAAGCAAAAAGGCATTTTCAGCGTCAATATAACGCAAATACCGCTCAACAAATTCGATTCCGCAAAGTTTCGGCCTGCCCGCAAGCGGCGGATAGTCCGCAGTTATGTGAATCTCCCGCGCCGAAAACACGGGCGAATACAGTTTAAAGAACCCGTTTATACCGTCCGAAACCGTTGAAAACCAGAATCTGTTGGGATTTTTGAAAAAGTTACGCAAAATGCGTTTTTGAAGCCCTCTTGCGCGGTTCATACGAAGGTTTGCTTCCGCCATGCCGTCATTATAAAGCTGCACAAGCGCAGTGCTGGCAAGCGCTTCCGCCGCCTCTTCCGCACTCGGATACCTTTTCAGGTTCAAACCGATTATATATGTTGCGGAAAGAAGCAGCTTTCTTCCCTCTTCAACGGGCAATGAACTGCTTCTGCCCCCCGTTCGCTTATCCGCCAACGTTTTAAGCAGATCCGCAAGCTGCACCTGCAAGCTTGAAACATCCGTTTCCGAAAGCAGTCCCGCAGCGTTTGCAGCCTGCACAAGTGACGCAAAATAATCCGTCGGATCGGGACGGAAGCCGTCAAGCGCATGTGCCCCGCGCTTCTCCAAGCTGTCGCCCGCCGATGCTGCAAATCCGTCGGATGCCTTCAACGATTCCGTTCCGTGGATTTTAACTCCGTGTTCTTCCATTGCTCCCGTCGTTCTCCTTTCAGTCGGCTGTTTATCCCTCAGCTTCTTTTCGGCTGCAAAACACCGCCGCCGTTTTCAGCTCTGTTCATACTGTTCCGCACGGTAAATGAAGCTTTCCAACGGTTCCCCGCTGCGAACATGTTCCGCAAGCATCGGCAGCGCACGTCCCGCAAGCAATTCGAGAGAACCCTTGCAGAACCCATCAAAAGCTTCCTTCATGAAATCAATCAGTTCATCGTCTGAAACGATGTCCATCGTTTCATTTTTAAATTCATAAAACAGTCCGGTGACCTCATGCAGGGTCTGCTCATAATCCTCCTGCGAAATCCACGGCGAATCACAGAATGCTTCGGCAATCCTGCCGAGAATGCCTGCACCGAATTCCATCCTTCCCGTGCGCTGCAATGCAGCATTTCGTGTTGCGATAATCGCTGCCGCCTGCTCCCGAGAAAGAACAAGCCCGTATTTTTGAGCTTTTTCGTTGCTTTTCAGCAGCAGCCCCGTTTCGTTTTTCTGCGCCGCGCCGCCCGAAAGCAATGAAAGTGAAAAGACGGCCTCAGCATTTTTGCTGTTGTTTAATTCCATTTGCACCTCCGCAATGCTGTTTGCAAGAATAAATCGTATGTTTCCTGAGTATTTCAATATTTTACGCGTCATCCCGGAATTGCTCATTATATCCCTATAAATACTCGCCGTCAAGCTTTCTTTGTGATAATTGCTGATTAATTGTTTTTAACGAAAAAGTTTCCGACCGCAATGCTCCTCTGCCCGGAATCCGAACAATTCAACCCGGGCAAAGTGTTCATGTTTTTTCGGAAACAAAAAATATGGAAATTTAGCGGCATCGGACGGCAGATTTACGGCTGCCGCATATATTGTTTCAAACCATATTGACAACGACTTTCAACAAAGCTATACTGAAAACCGATATTGCGCAATTGCAGTTATCAAATATTTTTCCGTTCACACCGTGAATCCCCCTGTTTCGGGAGCGGCACGGAGTGCGGTTTTCCCGTGATGGGAATTTTCCGTATCTACGGCAAAAATCGTCTCAGTTGCGCATATCGCAGCCACGGGTTGACAAATTGCCCGCCTCCCTTTATTGCCCGCAACGGCAAAAAAGCGTATCATTACGGCAGTAAACCCGACCGCGAACAGGCGGCGGAAAAAGTTAAACAGAAGGGAACGGTCACAGCAATGATACTTGCAGACAAAATCATCAATCTTCGTAAAAAGGCTGGCTGGTCACAGGAGGACCTTGCGGAAAAGCTTGGAGTTTCGCGCCAATCCGTTTCAAAATGGGAGGGCGCACAGTCCGTACCCGATATGGACAAAGTTCTTCGGCTGAGCCGCATTTTCGGTGTTTCAACCGATTACCTTCTTAAAGATGAAATCGAGGAATGCGCACCTTCCTTTCAATCCTCCGACGACAGTGCCGAGCCTCCGCTTCGCACCGTCACAATGGAACAGGCCTCTGCCTATCTTGAACTTCGCCGTGTTTCCGCGCCGCGAATTGCGCTTGCAACTTTTCTTTGCGTTATTTCGCCCGCAACTTTGATTTTTCTTGCCGCAATGAGCGACAGTCGTGTTATTAATATCAGCGAAAACCTTGCCTGCGGCATCGGTCTTTGTGCCTTGATTCTGCTTGCCGCAATCGGTGTCCTGCTTTTTATTTCAGCCGGCGCAAAGGCAAAGGAATATGAATTTCTTGAAAAAGAACCGTTTGAAACGGAATACGGCGTGGCCGGTATGCTGCGCGAACGCAAAGCTGCATTTGCGCACACCTCCTCAAGGCTCAATATCATCGGAACCATGCTCTGCATACTTTCGGTGATTCCGATTTTTGTTTCCGTCTGCTTTGAAAATGCGGATTTTGCTCCCGCTGCGGCGGTAAGTCTTACGCTTGTTATTGCGGGCATCGGCAGTGCCGCATTCGTGCTTGGGGGAACATATAATTCTGCCGTTGACAAACTTCTCGAAGAGGGCGACTACACCCGCGTAAAGAAGGAAAAAAGCGGATTCGTAAGCCGCATATCTTCCTGCTATTGGCTGATTGTGACCGCGGTTTATCTGCTTATAACATTCGGCATAAAGGGCGGCAATCCCAAAACATCATGGGTCATCTGGCCCGTTGCGGGCGTTATTTTTGCCGCACTTTCGGCTTTTTTGAATGCGCTTCCCGCTGCATCTTCAAAACACGGCAAGAAGTAAAACGGAGGAAATGTTAATGAGTAACACACAATATGACAACCTGTGCGGTGAACACTTCGCTTCGACCGAGCGCGAGATCATCCGCATTGACGGACTGAATAAAGCTTTCGGAGAGATAAAGGCCGTTCGAGACCTTTCGTTCCGTGTATGCCGCGGTGAACTTTTTGCCTTTCTCGGTGTTAACGGAGCGGGCAAATCCACAACCATCTCCATAATCTCGGGGCAGCTCCGACGGGACGGCGGCAGCGTCACGATTTTGGGCATGGATGCGGAGCGGGATTTTGAGCACGTTTCCCGAAAACTCGGCGTTGTTTTTCAAAATTCCGTGCTGGATCAGGCATTGACCGTTCGGGAAAACCTCCGCAGTCGAGCCGCACTGTACGGCATCAACGGAAAAGCGTTCAAAAAAAGACTTTCGGAGCTTTCGGAACTTCTCGATTTCGGTGATCTTCTGAACCGAACCGTCAGCAAGCTCTCCGGCGGGCAGCGGCGGCGCATTGACATTGCGCGTGCGCTTTTACACGAACCCGAGATTCTTATTCTTGACGAGCCCACGACCGGACTGGACCCGCAGACGCGCCTCCTGCTTTGGAGCGTTGTTATGCAGCTTCGTGCCGAACACGGACTTACGGTGTTTCTGACCACTCACTATATGGAAGAAGCCGCCGATGCAGACTACGTTGTAATATTGGATTCCGGCAGCATTGCTGCTGAAGGCACACCGCTGGAGCTGAAAAACAGGTTCACAGGTGATTTCATAACGCTTTACGGCGTCACGCCCGAAAAAGCCGCCGCTCTCGGCGAATACAGAGTTGAATCCACACGCGACGGCATTCGCATTGCCGTAAAAAACACGGCGGAAGCAACGCAGTTGATTTTGAAACATCCCGAACTGTTCACCGATTACGAAATAAAAAAAGGCGGAATGGACGATGTGTTCCTTGCCGCAACGGGCAAAAAGCTTTCCGGAGGTGTTGAATCATGACAGGTTGTTACAATCTTTTTATTCGCAATTGCAAACTTTTTTTCAAGGATAAAGGCATGTTCTTTGCCTCGCTGATAACGCCTGTTATCCTTTTGGTGCTTTATGCCGCATTTCTTGCAAATGTGTATCGCGACAGCTTTATTTCCGCTCTTCCGGAGGGTTTCCCCGCTGCGGAAAAGCTCATCGGCGGCATTGTCGGCGGGCAGTTGGTTTCATCCCTGCTTGCGGTGAGTTGCATCACGGTATCATTTTGCTGCAACATGACCATGGTTTTGGACAAGGTCACGGGGGCAAGACGGGATCTCACCGTTTCCCCCGTCAAAAAGTCCACGCTTGCGCTGAGCTATTATCTTGCAACTTTTGCTTCAACGCTGCTTGTCTGCCTTATTGCGGCAGGTGCGGGATTTATCTATCTTGCAAAGGTCGGCTGGTATCTTTCCTTTGCCGACGTGATGCTGCTGTTTGCGGACATTGTTCTGCTTGTGCTTTTCGGCACTGCACTTTCAAGCATTGTGAACCGTTTTCTGACGACTCAGGGGCAGGTTTCCGCCGTCGGCACGATCGTCAGCTCGGGTTACGGCTTTATCTGCGGCGCATATATGCCGATCGCACAATTCAGCACCGGCTTGCAGCACATCCTTATGTTTCTGCCCGGAACATACGGAACAAGCCTTATTCGCAATCATGCCCTCCGCGGTGCGTTCTCCGCAGCAGCGGATGCGGGTCTTGCTCCCGAAGTTATTGACGTAATTAAGAAATCCATCGATTGCAGGCTCAGCTTTTTCGGAACGGATGTAAGCCTTCCGGCAATGTTCGCCGTCCTTTGCGGGGGAACGGTTCTGCTCGTCGCGCTGTTTGTTCTGCTGAATATACTATGCGGTGTGAACCGGCGAAAAAAATATTCGCAATGATCAAGCACCGGGTATTGCATTGAAATTATAAAGCAGATTTTTTCGAATTTTTCATCCAACCTCCGGCGCGATGCGCACGGATAATGCAGCGGCGGTTATCGCGAACGGTGAGCAGCAAACGGAAAAGCCCCGACCGAACAGCTTTTGCGGAACCGGTTATCTTTAAACTGTGTTATCCTAAAAAACCGACACAATATTTCATGTGTCATTTCATGTGTTTTTATAAGGAAGGAAAATATGCTTAATATCAAACACTTAACAAAAACTTACGGCAGCAAAAAGGCGGTTGACGACCTTTCTCTGCACATTGCACCGGGTGAGATTTACGGCTTTATCGGCCATAACGGCGCAGGCAAAACAACAACACTCAAAAGCTGCGTCGGAATCCTTCAGTTTGATGCAGGCGAAATACTTGTGAACGGCACTTCCGTTCGGAAGGACCCCCTGACCTGCAAAAAACTCATCGCCTATATTCCGGACAATCCCGACATGTATGAGTTTATGACAGGCATCAAATATCTCAACTTCATCGCGGATATTTTCGGCATCGGAGCGGAGGAGCGGGTACAGCGCATCAATAAATATGCGGACATGTTTGAGCTCACCGCCTCGCTTGCGCAGCCTGTTTCATCCTATTCCCACGGCATGAAACAAAAACTTGCCGTTATCGCAGCTTGGATTCACTCTCCGAAGCTTATCATTATGGACGAGCCTTTTGTCGGACTCGATCCCAAAGCAGCGCATACTTTGAAAGGACTGATGCGGGAAGTCTGCAATGACGGCGGCGCGATCTTCTTTTCGACCCATGTGCTTGAAGTTGCGGAAAGGCTTTGTGATAAGGTTGCGATCATCAAAGGCGGCAGGCTCATCCGTTCCGGAACCATGGACGAGGTCAAAGGCGATGAAAGTCTTGAATCCGTTTTTCTCGAGCTTGAAGCCGAATAAACTTCGGAGGCGCACTTATGCTTAAAATTCTTCTTAAACGCCAGCTCTATGAACTCAACCGAAGCTTTTTCTATGACCCCAAAAAGGGCAAAAGCCGTTCAAAGTTCGCATCCGCCGCGTTCATCGTGCTGTATGCCCTTCTTATGGTCTGCGTACTGGGCGGAATGTTCGCATTTTGCGCTTATCAGCTTGCAAATCCGCTCCGTGCCGCCGGGCTCGACTGGCTCTATTTTGCATTGTTCGGCATAATCGGGCTGATGTTCGGCGTTTTCGGCAGTGTGTTCAACACATATGCCGCGCTCTACAAAGCAAACGACAACGACCTTTTGCTCTCCCTTCCCGTGTCCGTCGGAAGCATTCTGCTTTCTCGGCTGCTGGGCGTCTACCTTATGGGACTGATGTTCTCGGCGGTTGTGTTCGTTCCGGCAGCGACAGTTTACCTCTGCATTGATTTCTCCGTCGGCACGCTTTTGGGCTGCATTCTCGGGATGCTGTCAATCTCCGTCTTCGTTTTTGTTCTGTCCTGCGCATTGGGTTGGGTGGTTGCAAAAATCGCCTCCAAGCTGAAACGGAAAAGCTTCCTCACGGTCATAATATCGCTTGTGTTTATCGGCGGGTATTATTATGTTGTAAACAATATCACGACCCTTTTAATGCAGTTTACGCAATATGCCGGCGCAATAGGGGCAGGCGTCAAAAACTTTGCTTACCCTGTTTACCTTTTCGGGCGGATGTCGGCGGGAAACCTTGTTTCCGCTCCGCTGCCCGTATTCGGCACAGCCGTGCTTGCATTGCTTACATTTTATGTTATGTCGAAGAGTTTTTTAAAGCTTGCAACCGCTTCTTCCGATACCGTAACCGCAAAGTATAATCGTAATGCACGACAAAAGGCAAGCGGCGTTTTTTCCGCTTTGCTCAAACGTGAGTTTAGCCGATTCACCGCAAGCCCTGCATATATGCTCAATTGCGGTTTTGGCGTTATAATCATGCCCATTGCAGGCATTCTGCTTCTCATCAGGGGTGCAGCTCTTCGTTCAATGCTGTTTGAGCTTTTCGACAGCAACACGGGAACGATTGCGATACTTGCTGCCGCCGCCGTCTGCCTTGTGTCCACAATGAACGATATGACTGCGCCGTCCGTCTCTTTGGAAGGAAAAACGCTTTGGATTCTGCGTTCAATGCCCGTAACCACGCAGCAGATCCTCCGTGCAAAGCTTGCGGTGCAGCTCCTGCTGTCCGGAATTTCGGTGCTTTTCGCCGCGATCTGCATATGCATCGCATTTGCCGTGCCGATAGGTTCAACGATTGCGGTAATCCTTGCATGTCTTTCCCTCGTTGTCCTTCTTGCCGAATTCGGGTTGTTCCTTGATCTCAAAAAGCCGAATTTGAATTGGACGACCGAAATCACGCCCATAAAACAGAGTTCAAGCGTGATGTTCGCTCTTTTCGGCGGGTGGCTGTACGTATTGCTGTTCGGGGCCGGTTGGTTTCTCGGTGCACATGCACTCGGAGCGGAGCTTTACCTCATGCTGTTTTTTGCACTGAACATGATTCTTTCTGCGGTACTGCGTTCGTGGCTAATGCGCAGCGGAACCGATATTTTTGAGAGTTTGTAAATCTATTATTCAGCTTCATATTGAATTATTTCAAAAGGGCATCTCCTAACCTGTCGGAGATACCCTTCATCATTTCATAAACCGACGTAAACGGAATCAATTTCCCGGGAAATAATTATTCCGTCCGACCCGCTCGGCTCAATTTCCCGGGAAATAAAGTCAAAAATTCTTCGGTTCCTTGCCGAATATTTCGACTTAATCCGAATATTTCTGTTCGAGGTGTTTATTAAACAGATAGGATTCATAGTCACCGATGGAAAATGCACGTTCCGAGGCTGCATCGCCGTACCGTTCCGCAAGCTCCGCAAACGTGATTTTCCTTGCTTCGCGCTGTGCAAAAGTGTCTTCTTCGTTAATTCGGCGCATTATTTCCTCGATACCGTCAATTTTCAGGTTTCCGATTCTCCATTCAGGAGACATATGCGTGTAATTGTACCAAATGTCAAAGTTGTTCGTAATATTAAGAACAATGAAATCTCCGTTGGAATAATCCGGATTCTCGCTGCGCTTCAGCAGACTTTCAACGCATTCCGCTTCGGTGCGCAATTCTTCATACTGCCAATAGTACGGCACAAGGCATTGCGGGATGTCACGCTTGATGATGCGAATCGGATAGAGCTTGCGATTTTCACCGTCGCAGCTTCCCGCATGAACAAAGAATTTAAAATTCTGCCCGATCTGCCGGCAGCGTTCGGCAAGTTTCAGCTTTTCGGCAAGTTTCGGAAGTTCCGCAACTTCATCCTTGTTCTCTGCATTTATAAACGCCTGCCAACGCGGTGCAATGCCGTTTTGCAGCAGAATTTCCGTCGCTTTCAGCAATTCCGAATACGCACCTTTTCTGCCGATGTACCTATCCGTCGTTTCCTCTCCGCCGAAGAATGTGAGCTGAACGATTTTTACGCCGACTTCACGGAGAAACTTTGCATACTCCCCGTCTCTGACGAGCCGCCAAAAACTTGCAAGCTCAAACCTTTGCGGTTCGCAATTAACGCTCAACGCCTTGTCGCGTTCCCAGCGCGCTCTGTATTCCCCGCAAAAATCCGGTTCGCGAAGCCAGCTGTAATATTCAATTTGTTCAAAGTGCGGGCGAAAGCTGTTCACAAGCATTTCGTCTGCACCGTTTTCCGGCGGAATATTCGGCAATCGGCCGAGCCAGCAATGCCTGCATCGGTTCGGACATCCGTACATGTCAACCACCAAAGCAAGCTTTCTGTTTTTTTCAATGTTAATACTCATACAATTGGTGCTCCCGTTAAAATATCGGCACCCGCCGAACAACAGCGAGTGCCTCTTTTTCTGCTTTATTCAGTTAATAAAGTGCTTTCGCAGCCGAGTTATTTATTCCTGCTCGGCAAGCGAACCCGCAACGCGGACACCGGGAAGCATAACCGCAAACGGTCCGCTGTAGTTCTTGCTGTCGTAGCGTTCGGTTGTGAACTTCATCCCGCCGCTGCAGGCATTGATGCTGCCGTTTACCGAACCGCCGGTCACGATGCGAACGCGTTCCCCGTCGAAAAGGTACGCAAGGCGAATTTCTCCGCCGAAATGTCCGGACATTGTGTCCATCTGGAAATCCGAGAATGTAACGGCGTAAAGATAAGGTTCTTTTTTCATTTCTTCAAACGAAACACTGCCGTTTTCGCAGCTGTATGCGGAATAATCGCCCGTGGGCTCAATGCCGAGATAATAACTCATTCTTGCGCCGCCGTGCAAAGTTTCAACCTTGCCGTCGGCAATCACGGGACGATCCTTCATGGGAATCGCTTCACTGCTGAAGGGAACCTTTGCGCGAAGGGTCATGTTGAGCCTTTCACCGTCTTTCATCTCGGGCTGGACATCCGTTCCGACCTTCCATGTTGAATATCCGGGATAAACCATTCCCGCACTGCTGCGCGCAATGTAATAGGAAAGCACTTCCGCCGCATTTTCGCCCGAGAGAATCAGGTTGTAAGTTCCGCTCGGCAGTTCCGCACGGGCAATTGCCCTGTCCGCCACCTCGCGGAGCGCGGTTGTGACCTTTTCGCGCAGCGCATCGCAATTCAGATTGTCGTAGCCGAATGCATGATAAACTTCAACATCCTCGGGTTCCTTGCACTGAACGACGAATTCGCCGTCAACATCGTTTTTATAATAGCAAACGTCCGTTCCGTTATCGCCGAGGATACGGGTTTTGACCTGCTTTGAGAAAATCTCCGCCGAGTTCACGAATGCGCGCGGATCGTTATCCGCCGCAAACAATGCAGCAGCAAAACGCTTTGCCGCCTCTTCAGCCGAAACCTCCGCAAGGCTGCCTGCGGCCGCAATGGGTTCACAAGCCTGTTTTTCAGGCAGTTTATAATACGGGTTGCCCGCAAAAGACGCCGCATGCTTCGCTTCCTTAAGAAGGGTCAGAACTTCCTGCTCCGACTGGGACGGCACAATGGTGACCTGTGACCTGCCGCGCATCGGCTTGCCGTCCTTTTCGTAATCGCAGAATACTTCAACGTTGTATTTATGGGTATCCCTGATGCGGCGCATATCCTGCCTGCGGCGAATAAAGAAAACTTCCGCAGTGTGTTCTTTTTTTTCGTTAATGCGCCACGTTTTGATTTCAGCTTCTTTTAATGCGTTTTTAATAATATCTATCATAATAAAAGCATCCTTTCGAATCAAAATTCTTTCCGAACTTCATCAGCCCAGACGAATCGTCGCCTTGATGTAGGGACCGCCGTCCGAAACTTTGACCCATTCTTTGTAGCCCTTGCCGCATGCTCCGGAGCCGCCGAGTTCGATATTGTCGCTCATCATCGTGATGGACTTGAGCAGGTCGGGAACATAGCCCGTCAGCACGACAGGGGAAAAGATCCTGCCTGTCAGCTTGCCGTCCTTGATTTCCCTTGCAAAGTTGACCATGCACTGAATGCCCCAGTTTTTGGGGTCTTCCATGCCGGAGCTGGGTTCTTCAAGCAGCATTCCGTATTTTACGGAAGCGATCATGTCTTCAACTTTATCGCTGCCGGGTTCGAAATAGGTGTTCGTCATGCGCGTATACGCCTTGCGCTCATAGCTCTCGCGCCTGCCGTTGCCGGTGGGTACGGTGCCAAGGAACATTGCGGACTGCGCATCGCTGATGCCTGCTTTAAGAATGCCCTTGTCAATGATAACAGTGTCGTGGGACAGGGTGCCTTCATCATCAAAGAAATAGGTTGCAACCTCGCGCTGAGCGCAGCCGTCGTGCATGGTAACGAGCGGGGATGCTACCTGCTTGCCGATATAGGACTGTGCAAGAGCCCTGTCCTTAACGAACATATCCATTTCAACGCCGTGACCGAACGCTTCATGAACGATCATGCCCGTGACTTCGGGTGTGCAGATGCATTCATAAGTGCCGGGTTCCATGGGTTCGGCGTTCAAAAGATCCGTAACGGTCTTTACGCACTGCGGAATTGCAGATTCCATTTTATCAAGCAGCTCCGCACCGCCGAGGTTGGAGAATCCGCGGAAGCTCTGCTTGATTTCCTCACCCTTTGCCGCAACAAGAGCCATGACGCCCGTTGAATAGAGCACGGACTGTTCAAGCTCGCGGTTTGCGGAAAGGAAGAGCTTGTGATATTCCTGATAGTTGAAGCCCGTTATTGCGTCAAGAATGCGTTCATCGGCTTTAACAGCCTTTTCGCGCAGCGCGGTCACGGTTTCAATCAACTTTTCGTCGCCGACCTCGCGGGGATGAATTTCGTAATTCGTTGCCTCGCAAAGCGTGCAGGGCTCATCGCTGATGCATTTGTACTCCGCTTCTTCGGTTCCTTCGGGAATGAAGTTTGCGGGATTCATGAGCTGCTGCTCGATTTCTCTTTCAATTTCGGGCAGGTTTTCTGCCGTGATCTCGTTTGTGCTGTATTCGGCATAACCTTTGCCGTCATAGACCTTCACGATCATGCCCTTGCCGCCGAATGCGTTTGTTGCGGAAATTGCAACGCCGCTTCGCGATGCACGATAACCTTTTTCATAATTATCGGTGATGAGCACGGATGCATATTGGTATTTTTCGTTCAGCTTTGCAAGAAGCTGCTTCGCAAGCGGCTTCTTTTGCGCAATGTATTCGCTGTGTGTAACTTTTTGCATATTAAAAACACTGTCTCCTTTCGAGCGTTGTCTTTAATCTATATTATACCCCCGCCGAACATAATGTCAAGCGAATACGGAACGATGTTGCGGAATTGACACACTGCGGCATCAAGGTGCGCGGCCCGTCCGTTCTCTTTTTTAAAACGCTCTTATTAATTTGCTTTTTTGCGAAAAAAAGCTTATAATATCGTAAACGGAATCCGCATCCGCACGGTGTGCGGCGGAGTGAATTTAACTTAAAAAAGCAATAATTAATACAAATTCGGAGGGTACACTCATGCAGTATGTAACACTCGGCAAAACCGGGCTTAAGATTTCCCGCGTCGGTTTCGGCGGCATCCCCATTCAGCGCATCGATGCGGAAAAGGCAAAGCCGCTTATCGACGCCCTTATTGAATGCGGAATAAACTATATCGACACGGCACGCGGCTACACCGTCAGCGAAGAATACATCGGCGGCGCAATCGACGGACGGCGTGACAAGTTCGTTCTTGCAACAAAGAGCATGGCACGCACACGCGAAGCAATGGAGGCAGACATTGAAACAAGCCTCCGCAACCTCCGCACCGACTATATCGACCTGTATCAGGTACACAACCCCAGCATGGAACAGCTTGACACCGTAATCGGTGCGGGCGGCGCACTGGAGGCACTTTTTGCGGCGCGTGAGGCGGGCAAAATCGGGCATATCGGCATCACCGCACACTCTCTGACGGTTTTCGAACGTGCGCTTGAGCTTGACTGGGTTGAAACGATCATGTTCCCTTATAACATTGTTGAAAGCCAGTGCGAACCCCTGCTGCAAAAATGCCGAGACAAAAACATCGGGTTTATCGCAATGAAACCCATGGCGGGCGGTGCAATTGAAGACGGACGCATTGCAATGCGTTACCTTGCCGCAAACGAGCTTGTAACAGTCGCCATCCCCGGCATGTACTGCGCAGAGGAAGTTCAAACAAATTCCGCCGCCGGTTCCGACACTTCGCCCCTTACCGATGATGAAAATGCCGAGATCGCAAAAATCCGCTCCGAACTGACGGGCAATTTCTGCCGCCGCTGCAACTATTGCGCCCCCTGCACCGTCGGCATCAGCATCCCGAATGTGTTCCTTTTTGCAGGCTATCTCGAACGCTACGGGCTTGCCGATTGGGCAAAAGGACGCTATAAAACCCTCCCCGTAAAAGCAAGCGCATGTATCGGCTGCGGCAAATGCGAACCCCGCTGTCCCTACGGACTGCCGATAAGAAGCATGCTTAAAAAATGCGCAGAGGAGTTTGGGGAATAAAGGTCTAAGCTTTACATTTATTAATCGTTAAGAATTCAAAAAAAACTGTTGACAAATGCCCCGAAGTGTGATAAACTTATCAAGCCTTAGGGGTATGATGTAATGGTAACATAGCGGTCTCCAAAACCGTTCTTCTGAGTTCGAGCCTTAGTACCCCTGCCAAAGAAAAGTCCGAGCGATTTCGCCCGGACTTTTTTGCTGTCGAAAATCAAAAAGCCGCAATCAGCCCGAATCCCGTGCAACGGTGTTCCCCCAAAATTGCGCAGTTGCACTTGAACTCCGACAGGAAAACGGAGGGTTGATTATTCCGCGGGCAGCAGAAACATCGGAATAACGTTCAACGCTGTTAAGGCGCTTTTCGGCGAAAATGCGGACGAATGAATAAATGAATACCTGTTTGCATAAGTTTTTGATTTTTCAGCAGGAAAATTCAAAAAGTTGTTGACATTCTGCGAGATATTTGGCATAATTGACTTTGGCGCAATGTTCGCCGCATTATTTTTCTTTGGAGAAACAAAAAATGAAACGAATCGTTATTGCACTGGGCGGCAATGCATTGCAGGAAGCAGGCAAGCCCGCAACCGCAGAATCCCAGCTTGAAGTTGTTGAAAAAACTTCCGAATACATCGCAGACATCATCGAAAGCGGCTATGATGTCGTTCTTGCGCACGGCAACGGCCCGCAGGTCGGCAGGATCGTGCTCCAGAACGAATATGCTTCCGCCGTCACCCCCGCAATGCCCTTTGACGTTTGCGGTGCAATGAGCCAGGGCTACATTGGCTACCACATGCAGCAAGGGCTTGAAAAGGTTCTCCGCACCCGTAAAAACGGAAAGCGCGTTGTGACTGTTGTTACGCAGGTTGTTGTTGATAAGGATGACCCGAAGTTCAAAGCACCCTCAAAACCCATTGGCCCCTTCTATACCGAAGACGAAGCCCGCAAGCTTGAAGCCGAAAAAGGCTACACCATGAAGGAAGATGCCGGCAGGGGTTGGCGCAGGGTTGTTGCTTCCCCCATGCCCGTTGAAATCGTTGAGCTTGACGCCGTTAAATGCCTTATGAACGGCGGCTTCATCGCCATCACCGTCGGCGGCGGCGGAATCCCCGTAATTAAGGACGAAAACGGCAACTATATCGGCACGGCAGCCGTTATCGACAAGGATCTTGCATCGGAACGCCTCGCAGAGGACATCGATGCCGATGCACTCGTTATCCTGACCGCTGTTGAACAGGTTTGCATCAATTTCGGCAAACCCGAACAAAAATCCCTCGCAACCATGACCGTTGAAGAGGCTCGCCGCTATATGGCGGAAGGGCATTTCGCACCCGGCTCCATGCTGCCCAAGGTTGAAGCTGCCGTCAAGTTCGTTGAAAGCAAGCCCGGCAGGAAGGCCATCATCACTTCCCTCGACAAGGCGGTTGAAGCTCTTGAGGGCAAGGCAGGCACTACCGTTTGCTGATGCTTGATAAAAAATAAAAGATTTCGAAAACAGTCCGTAATCAAACTGTTTTCTGCTGTTTATCGCAGCGTAATCCGCAAACATGCCCCTGAAAGATCGGTTCTTTCGGGGGCATGTTTGCTTGTTTTAACTTCTGCTCACGGTCAATTTCCGTCAGTTTATTATCGGTTGGCTTTAAACATCGTTTCTGTTTCCCCCCGCTCACATGCTTTCGTTCAAAAAAGATGCGCTTCCGAAATAATTTTTTCCGCAACCGTGATATCGGCGGGACAAAGCTCGAAGTCTGCAAGTTCCGACGGGTAAACAAAACGAATTTCTTTATGTTCAATGCAGCGCGGGTCGCTGCCGATGATCGCTGTTCGGAACACTGTGAGCTGAATTTCAATATCCGGATATGAATGCAAAACGCGCATAAATTCGCCATTTACGCAAAGATCGACGTCCAATTCTTCGCGGCATTCACGCAGCACGGCTCGTTCCGGAGTTTCCCCGGGTTCGATTTTTCCGCCGGGAAATTCCCATTTCAGCGCACGGGTTTTGTTTTCCGCACGCCGACAGATGAGAATTTTACCATCCTTTTCAATGATTGCAGCAACAACTTCAATCCGCTTTGATTCGTTGCTGTCGCTTTTTAAAGTCGAAACGGGTTCGTTCTTCGCACCCTTGCGGCGCAAATTCAGCCGCAGCGTTTTAAGATGCGCCTTCTGTTCCGCCGTTATGCGAAAACTCTCAACCGCCTTCTGAATCGTTTTGTTGTGCACCCACGGGGAAAGCCTGTGTTCTTCAACAAAGGGAACGGTCGAATCGTATTGCTTTGCAAGCGCAGTTGCAAAATACCATGCCTGCATCATATTCACATAGTATTCTTCCGAACATACGGAGGCGGCAAGGGCATTGATTTCGGAAGCAAACTCTTTTTCAAGGTAAAAACACATCAGCATCCGCAGCCCGAAACGCACCGTGTAAGGATGTGCCGATTGCAGCCATTTTTTGATTATCGGCAAAAGCTCCCCTGTATGCTTTGCAAAAATGCGCGGAGTCATGCTGTCGCAAACAGCCCAGTTGGTTACATACGGAAGGAACGCTTCAATCGTTTTTACGGCGGAATCAAAATCCCCTATGCTCTCCGCAATGTATGCATGAACAAGGTTCTGTTCGTGATATTCATGCGGCAGTGCGGAAAGAAATTCGTCAATTCCCGCATTTTTCCCGAACCGTTTTGCAATGCGGCGGAGCTGCGGCGTGCGCACGCCGATAATGCTTTCCCGCGGAACGTTCGGAATCAGTTTTGCCGTAAAATCCGCATATTCTTCATCGCGCGCAGCAAATATCGCATTCAGCATTTCTTTTTCAACTTCAACGGACATTTCAGGCTCCTTTGTTATTCATCGTTTCATCAATTCTTTATAAACATTGATGTTCTCATCAATATGTTTTGTTTAAAAGAATTCGACGCACCCGAACCGAGTGCGCCGAACACAGTTTCAAAGCCGTGAATCTCAGCTGCCGATTAATTCAGCTGCCGAACTCAGCCGTTAAGTATTGCGCGGCGGAGAATTGCAAGCGCGTCAACCGTGTCAACAACACCGTTGCCGTCCATATCCGCACGCTCTGCCTGTTCGGGTGTGAGTGCGGCAATACCCATTGCCCCGCGCAGTGCAAGCAGTGCATCCGCAGTTTCGACAACGCCGTTGCCGTCAACATCGCCTGCCGTACCGGGCTGGGAATTGTAATCGGTGATCTCAACATCGACCGCACCGAGTTCACCGTAACGATAAACCGTGAACACATAGCTCTTGCCTGCTTCAAAAACATAGTCGTCATTTCTGCCGTGCGCCGTGCCTATATCGCTGACAAGGCCGATCTGAGGGCCGTCATCATGCCAATAACGCGGGTTTGCAATGCACCAGTCGTATGTGCCTGCGGGAATGCTTACGGTGACGCTTTCGCCGTTGAAAACGATATCCGTTTCGGTCATGAAGTTGCCGTCCGCATTCTCGGGGAGCTTATACTCAAAGCGTGAATAAAGCTCTTCCGCGCCTTCTGCGCCGTAAGCCAGGACATCACCCGTTTCGGGAATGCCGACGCCGTATTCAACAGCATCGGCATCAAGCAGCATCTGGAAGCCGGAACCGTCAAGATACACTTCGTCAATAACGCGGAGCGTTACGGAAGCTTTGGTGATATCGAAATAATTTGCAGTCACAATGATGTTTGCGTTGACTGCCGCACCGTTGTAATCCCAACCCGTGAAGGCATAGCCCTCGTGTGCGGGAACGGTGGGGAAGTCAGCCGCAGTGAGTACGCTGCCCTTGTCAACGGTTGCCGTCGAAATCGTTTCACTCGACAATCCGTCAACAAAAGTTACGGTGCATTCATCGCCGATAACGGAACCGACGGGAAGGTTATTTGCAATATAAAGACCGCAAACGAGCACCGCCGAACCGTTTATCATGCCGAGGTCCGTTGCCGCGCCGGTTGCCGTGTCAATAACGGCAAGGCCGCCGTTACCGTAATCGGAGAACCTTGCCCAGAAGAGCTGGTTCGTGTTGTGATCATATGCCATGGACTGGAAGCGTTTGTGACCGAAACCCGTGCTGCCGATAAGCGTGCCGACACCTGTTTGCAGGTCGATGCTGTACAGTTTGCTTGCATTTGAGTAGCTTTCGGTAAGAACATATGCCGTGCCGTCGGTTGAAATCGCAAGCGTCATGGGTGTTTCACTGCCGCAAACAATCTGTGCAATTTCCGTGACCGCACCGGTTGAAATATCAACGGTGTAAAGGAATTTGCCGGAAGCGGCACCCGTGCCGATTGCGTACATTTTCTGTGCGCTGTGGTCATATGCCATATCGCGAATCGTAACATCGCCGGTGTTCATAGCAGGGTAGGTAACTTCACCCGTTTCGGGGTTAAGGATGAAATAATCCTTTGTCATATAGCCGTAAACATAGCCGCCCGCAAACTCGGCAGCGGTGACATTTGCAGTCATTGTATAGGGCAGCTCGGAAGCGGCAGCGGGATCCGCATCGATGAAGCTGTACCATTTTGAGGAGAAGAATCCGTTCAGCGTTACAGCCGCAGGCCCCTGTTCAACGGTGACCGCACACTCGGCGGTGATTCCGCCGTCAACGGTGGCTGCGGTTATAACGGTCTGTCCGACGGAAACGCCGGTCACGAGTCCGTTTGCATCAACGACCGCAATGCTTTCATCCGCGGAAGCAAAGGTAACTTCCTTGTTGTATGCATTCTCGGGAAGAACCGTCCAGTTGAGCTGCGCGCGGCGCTGAGTCTGCACCGTCAGACTCGGAGTCAGTTCAAGGCTTTCGGGCGCAGCGGGAGCGCCGACATAAACATTGTCAAGGTAGGCGGTGTCGTCATGGCTGTTGGAACTGCTGTCTTTCTGATAACTCCAGCTGAGAACATGCTCGCCGGCGGTGAGTGCATAGCTTACATTCGTCCAGTCAATTTCGCCGGAGAAGAAAGTCCAGGGGCTTGAAGCAACAGGGTTGCCGTCGACAGCGAAAACGAGTTTGTCATAGCGTGCTTCGCTGCTGACTTTGTAGTCAAAGGAAACGATATCGCCCTCTTCCGCCGTGACTGTTGCCGTGACGGTGGATTCGGAACTGCTGACTTGGAAGTTGGTGCTTTTTGCCCAACCGTTCGCACCGTCAACAGTCCAAGGATACTCGCCCTCCGTAACGAACTGAATGTTTCCGTCGGGAACGTTCAGTGCTGCATCCAATGCTGCATCGCGAACGCTCAGTGCAAGCGCAGGTGTGCAGGCAAGTGCCAGCAGCATGATAACCGCCGTCATTGCCGCAATAAATCTTTTCATGTGGTTCTCCTTTCGTGCCGAGGAAAGTCTTTGCGGAATCACATCGTGTTTTGATGTATTCCGCAAGTGATATTATACATATATCATGAAGGATTTTCAAGTTTTCTTTAAATGTTTTTTATCGGTTTAATCCGCTGTTCGGCCGTGCATTCGAGTGTTTTGCCCGAATTTATCGGTATGATGCAAATTTTTCTTGTTCGGGTATTGAATATTTTCTTCAAAAATGTTACCATATTGCTTGAAAACAGAGGCATCCCCGCCGCCTTTGCCCGTTGACGGGAACGGGCGGCGCAAAGTTGCTCTCAGGTGAACGGTGATTAAACCGCGCTTTGTGCAAAATGTTCCGAATGTTTTGCGCAAAGCCCTTAAACCGGCGTTTACCCAATCAAAAAACGGAGGATAAATTGTTTCTATGGAAAGAAAGAATGCTTGGAAAACCTATTCCGAAGAAGATATTTCAAAGCTCAACGCAATCTCCGCCGAATACGTCAAGTTCCTTGACAACGGCAAAACCGAGCGCGAATGCGTTGCACAGACTGTTGAAATGGCAAAAGCAAAGGGTTATCGCAACCTTAACACCGTCATTGCAAACGGCGAAAAGCTCAACCCCGGCGACTGCGTCTATTCCGACTTCATGGGCAAAGCGCTCATGCTTTTCAAAATCGGCAAACAGCCCATTTTCAAGGGTCTGAACATCGTCGGTGCTCATATTGACTCCCCCCGCATTGACCTTAAGCAGAATCCCCTCTATGAGGACACCGATTTTGCATATCTCGACACGCATTACTACGGCGGTATCAAAAAGTATCAGTGGGTTGCAATGCCTCTTGCAATGCACGGCGTTGTTGCAAAGAAGGACGGCACGCTTGTTAACATCGTTATCGGTGAAGATCCCTCCGATCCCGTCATCGGCATTTCCGACCTGCTTCCTCACCTCAGCCGCGATCAGATGAGCAAAAAGGGTTCCGTTGTTATCGAAGGCGAAGAGCTGAACATCATCATCGGCAGCAAACCCCTCAACGATGAAGAAAAAGAGCCCGTTAAAGCTGCTGTTCTTGCTCTGCTCAAAGAAAAATACGATATCGAAGAAGAGGACTTCCTCTCCGCCGAACTGGAAGTTGTTCCCGCCGGTGCAGCACGCGATTTCGGTCTTGACCGCAGCATGATCATAGGTTACGGCCACGATGACCGCGTTTGCGCATATGCTTCCGTCAATGCGATCCTCAGCATTGACGAAACGCCCGAATACACCTGCTGCTGCCTGCTTGCCGACAAGGAAGAAATCGGCTCCGTCGGCGCAACCGGTATGCACGGCAAATATTTCGAAAACGCTGTTGCAGAGCTTGTAAACGCAACAGGCGAATATTCCGACCTGCTCGTTCGCCGCGCACTCACCGCCTGCCGTATGCTCAGCTGCGATGTCAGCGCGGGCTATGACCCCAATTTTGCAGGCGTATTTGAACGCAGGAATGCGGCATACCTCGGCAGGGGCGTTTGCTTCAATAAGTACACCGGTTCCGGCGGCAAGGGCGGTTCCAACGACGCCAACGCCGAATACATGGGCAAGCTTCGCAGGCTGATGGATGACGCAAACGTCAACTTCCAGACTGCCGAACTCGGCAAAGTCGATCAGGGCGGCGGCGGCACCATCGCTTACATCTGCGCTAATTACGGCATGGAAGTTATCGACAGCGGCGTTGCAGTGCTGTCCATGCATGCTCCGTGGGAAATCATCTCCAAGGCCGACCTGTACGAAGCAGTTAAGGCTTACCATGCCTTTATGCTGAAAGCATAAAGTGGATTTATCACGAAGAGATAAATCTTTATGCTGAAGGCTTAAAGGGATTTATCACGAAGAGATAAATCTTTATGCTGAGGGCATAAAACGGATTTTTTCCGAAAGAATAAATCTTTATAGCGAACAAAAACAGGGCTTAGCTGCGAATGAAACGGCAAGGCCCTGTTTTTTGTTGAAATTATTTATGTCTTAATCGGAATTTTCGCCTTTGTTCTCTTCAAAAACAACGGTAATCTTTGTTCCCTTTCCCAATTCACTCGAAATTGAGATTTGAGCTCCGTGACGCAGTGCAATATGTTTGACGATCGCAAGACCGAGTCCCGTTCCGCCCGTGCGCTTGCTGCGCCCCTTATCAACGCGGAAAAAGCGTTCAAAAACGCGGTCAAGCTTATCCTCCGGTATGCCTATGCCCGTGTCCTCAACGGAAATTGCGGGCCGTCCCTCGCTGCCGAAAACAGTTACCGAAACCTTTCCGTTCCGTTTATTGTACCGAATTGCATTATCGCACAAGTTATAAATTAATTCCTCAAGCTGGCTGCGGCATCCGAACGTTTGAAAATGCTCACCCTCAACGGAAATCACAATTCCGTATTTTTCCGCTCCGGGAGCAAGGCTGTTTTCGGTCGCGTGTGCCAAGTCAAGCAAATCAACGTTTTCAAAATCATCACGTCCCTCAATGTAATCCAGTTCGCTGAGCTGAATTATGTCCGCAATCAACGACAGCAGACGGGAGGATTCCGAATGAATACGCCGCGCAAAGTTTTGAACATCCTCTTCCTTTGCAATGCCGGTGGCAATCATTTCGGCGTAGCCGGAAATGCTTGTGAGCGGGGTTTTCAGCTCATGCGAAACATTTGCCGTGAATTCCTGCCGCATCTGTTCCATATTGTTTTTTGCTGCCTGACGCTGCTTCAGGGTCTCAACAAAGGGCTTCAGCTCGTCAAACGGAACCGCAAACTCGCTGCCGTCCGCATGTTCCGCAATGCCCTGAAGCGGAGTGATAAGCGTTTTTGTAATGCGTTTTGAAATATTTATTGCAAACAACGCTGCACCGACGGCGAGCGCAAGCAGCGAAGCACCCGCGCAAAGGAAGTGTTTTGCTGCGGAATCGCCGCCGTGCACGGACAAAAGCAAATAGTCACCGTTGTTAAGCCTTGTTATCGTGCAGAAATTCAAATTTAAAAAAAAGCCGTTCCGTTTGCAAAGCAGGGCTGCTGTTTGACCCTTTTTCTCATCAAGCTTCATTCGCAAACGTTCGATGGTTTTGCCTGTGAAACAGCAAAGCGCAGAATTGCTGCCGCTTTTTAAATCGTCAATCGAAACGCTCTCCGCATTTCCCGCCGCATTCACCGCTTTAACCCGCTGCATATCTTCCGAAACAAGCGCAATGCAGCCCTTTTGAGCAAATGCCCTTAACCGATGAATTTCTCCGGTTGAATCATAGATTTCCTTTGCGGAACATGCAAGCGTTTCCGCGCCCGATTCCCGCTCCGATAATGCGGATGCAGCACCGAAAATGCTTCCTACCGCAAACGCCGACAAAAGCACGATAAGAATAAACGGTATACATTGATTGTAGATTTTCTTTGTCATTGCATTTCTATTTTGTATCCGACATTTCGAACAGTTTTTATCAGATCTCCGCATGAACCGAGCTTTTGCCGAAGTGTTTTGACGTGAACGTCCACTGTTCGGCTTTCACCCGCAAAATCGGTTCCCCAAACAAGAACCATCAGCTTTTCGCGGCTCAGTACCATTCCGCAGTTGGAAACCAGAGCTTTAAGCAGCTCATATTCGGTATAGGTCAATGCGCATTGCCGTCCTTCAGCGCACACAAGCCTTCGCCCGTCATCCAACGAAATGCCGCCGACACTGTAATTATTCGGAGCCGCTCCGTCTGTTCTGCGTAAAACGGCTTTGACCCTTGAAATCAATTCCGAAACCCCGAAAGGTTTTGTTATGTAATCATCGGCTCCGCTGTCCAGCCCGCGTACCGCATCCGCTTCGCCTGACTTTGCACTCACAATTATTATCGGAATCTTTCTTGTTTCGGCGGAATCCCTCAGTCGGCGCAAAATTGTCAATCCGTCCTCGCCCGGCAGCATGAGATCCAATATCACAAGCGTGGGAAGACGCCTTGCAACAGCCGAAAAAAAGCTTTCGGAATCTTCAAAAAGCTCCGTACCGAAACCGCTGTTTTTCAAGGCATAGCATTCCATTTGCCCTATATTCTCATCATCTTCAACGATATATATCATCCGTTCCTCTTTCCGTCCGACTTTGCGGAAACACTGTTTCGCGTTAAATTATAGCCTTTTAACAACATTTTTGCAAGGCGTCCGAAGCAAGATTCCCCTTAAACGCAAACACGCCCGCAGAGTTTTCGCTGCAGGCGGTGTTGTCAAATGTTAATCCTTGAAATCCGTTTCCCATTTCCTTCAAGGCGTATTTTTCAAAGCATACTTTTCTCTGTATTCGTTATAGCTTTTCACAAACTCTTCATTGTTTGTGTTTTTGAGATTATGCAGATACGCATGTGCATCCATCATGCCCTCAACAAGCTCCAGTTTGCAAACAGCAATATTCGAACAGTGATCGCTTATTCGCTCGAAATTTGCAAGAATATCATTCAAAACAAATCCCAACTCAATTGTGCATTCGCCGTCCTTAAGCCGTTTGATATGCGCGGCGCGAATGTTTGTGTTAAGCTCGTCAACAACCTCTTCAAGCGGCTCAACACGCCTTGCGGCATCCGCGGAATCGGAAACAAACCCCCCGATTGCTATGCCGACGATCTCATCGATCGCGCCCGTCATAACCTTAAGCTCCGCCTGCGCCGCGGGAGAAAAATTCAATTTCTTTTCCGCCATTTCGCGTGCACTCTGAGCAATGTTCAGCGCATGGTCGCTTATGCGTTCAAAATCCGTTATTGAATGCAGAATTTTTGTAACATCGCGGCTGTCCGCATCCGAAAGCTCCTGCATAGAAACTTTTACAAGGTATGTGCCGATTTCATCTTCGTAATTATCGGCCTCTTTTTCAAGCTTTGCAACCTCATTATAGCCTTTTTCGCTGTAGTTCCCGAGCAGCGCAATTGCAGCCTGAACGCTTTTCCGCACAAGCTTCGCCATATCCGCCGCAAGTACACGCGTTTGTTCAACCGCAATTGCGGGTGTTGCAAGCAGCCTTTCGTCAAGCATGACCGGCTGCGGATCATCCTTTGAATCGGGAATGGACAGCACCGCAAGCCTTTCAAGCTGTTTTCCGAACGGCAGCAGCATCAGCGTGTAAATCACGCTGAACAGCGTGTGCACAATCGCAATCTGAAACGTGTCGATTGTTTTATCCATAAAATCGAACTTCAGGAATGCGTTCAGCGTGTAGAAAACAATCGTGCAGATAATTGTTCCGATTACATTAAAGTACAGATGAATAAATGATGCTCTTCTTGCGTTTTTGGTTGTTCCGATCGCGGCAATCATTGCGGTTATGCATGTGCCGATATGCTGACCCATGATTATCGGTATCGCACTGCCGAATGTGACCGCACCGGTTGCGGAAAGAGCCTGCAAAATGCCTACCGAGGCGGAAGAGCTTTGAATTATTGCCGTCAAAATGCAGCCGACAATTATCGAAAGAATCGGATTTTTTCCGAAAATTACGAATAGGTTTGTGAATTCGGGCACATTTTTGAGCGGTTCAACGCTTTCGCTCATTATATTCATGCCGAACATCAGCACGGCAAAGCCGATCATGACCGAACCGATGTTGCGTCTGCGTTCGCGCTTTGAAAACATTTGAAGTGCAACGCCTATGATGGCAAGAATCGGCGTGAAGCTCATCGGATTCAGAAGCTGAATAAAAAAGCTGCTGCCGCTTATGCCGTTAAGGCTGAGAATCCATGCCGTGACGGTCGTTCCGATGTTTGCACCCATAATAACGCCGACAGCCTGCCCAAGCTGCATAAGTCCCGAGTTTACAAAGCCGACAACCATTACCGTTGTTGCCGCAGATGATTGGATGACTGCCGTGACGGCAACGCCGAGCAGCAGTCCCTTTATTGTGCTGTTGGTAAGTTTTGACAGTATGCTTTTGAGCTGGCTTCCCGCTGCTTTTTCAAGGGATTTGCCCAAAACATCCATTCCGTAAAGGAACAGAGCAATGCCGCCAACCAAAGACAGCACGTCAAAAAATGTCATACATTCCTCCGAATCAGCACGCCGTGCCGTTTCCCCGCGGCATCGGCGGCAATATTTGCGTCGTTATATCCTGCCCCGCGCTTTTGCGCAAAATGGGACAAATAACATGTTACAACCGCATTTGCGCCGAGTCAACGGGGTAAATGTAAAGAATTTGTAAAATTATTTTGATATTGTTTAATATTTTTGCTGTTTGAATGTTTATTTTTGCTGCGCTTCAGGCATAAGCATTTCAAAGTCTGTGAATTTTTTTGTTTGACCAAATCCGACACAGCTCATTTACCGCACCGTTTGGAACAATGCGAGCGATTTTTATATTAATTTCAAATCCGCTTTTTCGACTGTTCCGACCTTCCCGCTTCGTTCTTCCTTTTTGGTTTTCGCATTGTTTTATATTGAATCGACACAAAAACCCCATATATACTCGGCTTTTTTTGCAGCGCAGGGTCGTTTTTTTATGCATTTTGGATTTCAAAACGGTTGAAACAATTAAAAAAAGTGCGCAATTTCAATTTCTTTTGCGGAACGGATACAAAATTGCACAAGTCATATTCTTTTTTAACGCAAAAGAATACAAACTTTTTGGTGGAAATGTGCGTTTTTCTGCGGTATAATTCAACCATAACAAAAAACACCGAGGAGGACATGACAATGTCAGAATACAGGGTTATCATCGCGGACGGGAACGCTCAGTTCCGTCACACAACCGCAGAATTCTTCCGAACGGACAAAGAAATTATCCGCGTTGAAGAAGCGACGGACGGGCAGGCCGCTCTTGAAAAGATGCGTGAAGAACATTTTGACGTTCTTATCACGGAATTGGTAATGCCGAAACTGGACGGACTGGATCTTTTGGATCAGCTTCGTATTGAGTCGGCGCACCGACCATCGGTAATCATCGTTGTTTCGTACATGCGGAATGACAACCTGCTTCAGCGTTCATTCGCCAAAGGTGCCGGCTATGTCATGCTTAAGCCGGTGGAACCCGAATTCCTGTATCGCAGGATGCGCGATTTGCTTGAAACCTGTGTCAATGAGCGCGACATCGGTTTTGCACCGCCTTCCGCGGTCAAAAGCCTTGATGAAAAAATCACCTCCGTTTTCCTCTCCGTCGGCATTCCCGCTCATATTAAGGGATACCATTTTCTCCGCGAAGCTATTCGCATGGTCTATTATAAACCCGAGCTTATCAGCAAAATCACCAAGGAGCTTTACCCCGGCATTGCAAAGCGGTTCAACACGACCCCGAGCAAAGTTGAACGCGCAATTCGTCACGCAATTGAGGTAAGCTGGACACGCGGCAAGATCGAAAACATCAACAAACTCTTCGGATTTAACGTATACGGAAAAAACGATAAGCCCACCAACGGAGAATTTGTTGCACTTGTTGCGGACAAGCTGATAATTGAGGACGGACGCGACACGGTGCTTGCCCACGCTGCCGCCGAATGACTCCCGCTGCAAAAATAACCAAAGTCCGCTGAAGCAGCGGCGCAGGGAATCGCACCCGACAGGACAGACTTTTCCGATGTTTATTAACCTGTTCCCCCACTCCTTGCGGCGACCGTGTTAACCTCCGACCGCGGTTCGCCGCATTTTTGCTGCTCCGATTTGTCTGCCGTTTGATATATGTTCTATTCGTGTTTATATATGTTGAAATTAATTTACAGCATATGCGCCTCTTGACAAATGTCAAGTGCGTTTCACAATATAATTTGTTCATATTTCAAATTGAGTTACACCTGTTATTAACATAAAAAACCGCCTGTTCAGCCCCAAAAGCGGATAACCTTGTGGATAATGTGGATAACTTCCCGTTTTCTTGCATGGATAACCTACAAGTATTTCATATAGGCATGTGTAAATTCTTTCCGCGTCTGCCTCGACCGCGTCCAATCCATAAAAAGTACGCATTATGTCGAACGAGTGTTTCCCCCTCCCGTTTGCAAAGCAGGCCGCACTCTCGTTTCGACTTTCTTTCCCAATCACGGCATATCTGCGGAAAACAGCGAGTATTCTTTTATAAAAGCAGCAACAAAACACATGAAAGGTGAACGACATGGAATTGTTATGGAATGATCTCAGCGTGCTTCGACTGATTCACAGGAGCACGGAACAGGTTGAAGTTGCCGGCAGCATCCCGCCGCCCGTCGGATGCCGCGCATCGGAATTGCTTGACTGTTCCGCCGAAGTTGAAATTTCAAACTGCAAAACGGAAACCGGGAAGCTGAATTTTGAAGGCCGGCTCTGCATCACAATTGCCGCAGCGGACGAAACAGGCGACACATTTGCCTTTGTCGGCGAAATACCGTTTTCCCACTGCACGGAGAATGCGGATTTTGCCGCCGGAATGCTTTCAAATGCACTCCCCGCCGTGGCTGTGCTGGATATGCGGCTTGCAGCGGACGGTGCGGCAGCTTTCAGCGCAAATGTGAATATTGACTTCATCGTTACATCGGCGGCACCCGTTCGCGTTTTATCCGGAGTTTCGGGAGTGGCCGATATGGAAATCAAATCAATGCAGTGCAGAACGGCGCGTCGTGTTGAAATCGGAAGCGAAACTATACGTTTTTCGGAAGAGTTGAGCAGCGAAGGTGCGGACAGCGTGCTTTCCTTCTCGGCGCAAATCTCCGTGCGCGACACGGCCATTGAAAACGGCGGCACATCCGTCAGCGGCATAATAACACTGAATGCGCTGCTGAAAACTTCCGACGGAGAATTGATGCAGCTGACTCGCGGCGTTCCGTTCCGCGAAAGCCTTCCGGCCGCAGTCGGTGCGGATGAGATTTATACCGTTGCGGAGCTTAAAAACGTCAGCCTGCGCGCACTCGGCACGGAGTTTTCCCTTCTGGCATTCGATGCGGATATTGACTTCCGCATTTTCGGCATTCGCCGCTCCGTTATTGACATTCCGACGGACGCTTATTCGCCGTCACTGAATTTCAGCTGCATGTACGAAAAAATGACCGTTGCAAACGCCTGCGGCGGCTCGTTTGCACAGCATTCGCTGCGCGAAAATCTGTCCGTTCCGGACGGAATGGCAGATATTTTTGCCGCATTGAACGCGGCGGCGCGCCCGATCGCAACAAATGTTTCAATTGAAGACTCAACCATGACCGTTGAGGGACTGCTGTTCACGCGCATCATATATCGCAGCAGCAGCAACAGGATCTACAGTTTCAGCGATGATGTCCCCTTCGTGCTTCGCATGGCCGCACCTTCGGAAGCAAACTTTGCTCAGCTTCGACTGAACGCCTCGGCAAGCATATCCGGCGGCAGCGGGCGCACGGCACAGGTTTCCTACAATCTCGATATTTCGGCAGAATATTTCAGCGAATCCGCCGTTTCAGCCGTTGCAGGCGTTGCGGAAACCGATAATTCCAACGACGCCGGCGGAAAAAGCAACGGCATTATTCTTTGCAATGCATGTGCGGGTGAGGATGCTTTTGACATCGGAAAACGTTTCGGTGTTCCGTCGCAGCGTGTACGCGAACTGAATCCGGACTCCGCAGAACCTTTTAAGGACGGCGACAAGCTGCTTCTGTTCGTTTAGAAGCGATCCCGGCAACACAATATATTCATTCTGTCCGTGCAGAAAACAAAAAACGGCAGGACGTTCCGCAATCATGCGAGTCATCCTGCCGTTCGTCAATAAGCCTGTAAGCCGATAGATGATCCGTGCTTATTTATTCAGTTTTTTGGAAAGCCGTTCGAATTCGTCAACATTGTGCCTGTAGGAAAGCATGCTGTTTTCCCAGAATTTCTTATCCGTAAGGTCAATTCCGGCAACTTTTGCGGTATCCTCAACGGTGCATACCGGGGTTGCATAGAGCAGCTTGCGGTAAACGGGAACAAATGCCGCGCCCTCCTGCATATACTTTTCATAAAGTCCCCTTGCAAACAGTCCGCCGAAAGCATACGGGAAATTATAGAACGAGAGGGTACTGTAATAATGCCCTTTGCAGAGCCACATGTACGGATGCAGCGTTTCGGGGTCAAGTCCGTTGCCGTATGCCCTGCGCTGGGCATCAAGCATCAGTTCGCAAAGCCTGTCCGCGGGCATGAAATCATTTTCACGGTTTTCGAAAACGGAAGTTTCGAACAGATAGCGTGAGTAAATATCGCACATTATCTGAGCGGCGTCCTGAAGCTGGCTTTCGATAAGGAAGAGTTTCTCCTCATCGGTTTCCGCTGCTTCAATGGCGGCGTTCATGATAACGTTCTCGTTGAACGTGGATGCAGTTTCCGCAACGGGCATTGAATAATCGTTGTTCAGCGGACGGTGCCCGGCGATGTTGAGATTATGGAACGCATGACCGAGTTCATGTGCCAGCGTTACGATGTCGGAGAACGAGCCGTCAAAATTCGTCAGCACGCGGCTCTGGTTGTGTCCGTCCAGATTTGCGCAGAATGCACCGCCGACCTTTCCCTCGCGGGGATAGAAATCGATCCATGCCTCATCAAACGCACGCTCAACCATATTTGCAAGGTCATTATCAAAGCCGCGGAAGATTTTCAGCAGATATGCCTTTGCCTCCTCAACGGTATATTTTTTGGTGTTTGTGCCCATGGGCGCAAACATATCGTACCACGGAATCCCGTTTTTATGACCCAGGACTTCGCCCTTGAGCCTCAGGTAGCGGCGGAAAATATCCAAATGTTCGTCCATTGCCGCCATGAGCGCATCAAGGGTTTTGCGCGTCATGCGGGAATTGTACAGAGTTTGTGCCAAAGGCGACTCAAACCCGCGCAGACGTGCGTTGTTGATAACTTCAAGTTTGATGCTGTTGAGCGAAAATGCAACAGAATCCCGAATTTTCTCATAGCAGGCAAGTTCTGCCTCGTATGCTTCCTTTCGAACCGCCGGGTCAGCGGAATATGCAAGGTTGCGCACGGAAGAAAGGGTCAGTTTTTCGCCGCGGAAATCCGCAGTCACGGATGACGTCAGGTAGCTGTGAAGATCGCTCCATGCGCTTGCCCCGCTGATGTTGTAAAGTGCGGCGACTTCTTCGCATTCATCGCTCATGGTATGTTTTTGATCCGCACGGATGTTTTTAAGCAGGAATTCGTATTCCTTCAGCACGGGATCGGACTCGATAAGCTCATCAAGGTTCGGAATTTCGGAAATGAACTTTTTGATTATCGTTTCCGCCTTTGTTGTTGCACTCATCTTTGCCATGAGCCTGCCGCTGATGCTTGCCGCCTCGGTGTCCTTTGTGTTCACGGAGGAACGCAGCATGGCATATGAATACATGTCCGTTAAAAGCTGCATTGAGCTTTCGCTGCCGGCAATATAGGTTTTCAGAGCGTCGAGCGGCTGCATGTCGGAAATTTTGGCTGCAAACTCGTTTGTTTTTGCAATCATTTCGTCGTATTTTGCAAGATCCGCAGCGAACTTCGGGTCGTCAAAGCCTTTATAGAGTTCATCCAATGACCATTCTGAATTCATTTTTTTCTCCTTGTTTTCTTCTGTTTTTTAATGGGGCGCGGTGTCCGCATTTATATCGAACACCGCGTGTGCTGTTTGAATTTGCGGGTTTGTTTACGATTTATTCCGCCAACGCCGAAAGCACCGACTGTTTTATTCCTCGCAGGCAAGCGCGATTATTGCATCCGCTATCATATGAGCGTTGAACATCAGCTCGTCAATGCCGATGAACTCATTGGGCATATGCACGGGGCCCGAAATTCCGGGCTGTTCGCTGCCGAACGCAACCGCATTGGGGAATGCGCGCGCATAAGTTCCGCCGCCGATTGCAAGGGGTTCCTTATATTCGCCCGTCCTGTCGGCATAGACCTTCAAAAGTTTGCTCACAAGCTCGCTGTCGGCAGGGATATAATGGCCGTCCTGCTGCTTTTCATGAGTGCAGACGGGGTTGAACTCCGCAAGTGCCGCTTTGAGTTTTGAACGGACTTCGTTCACGTCAAGGGAGATGGGGTAGCGGAAATCGATTGAAATTTCGAATCCGTCGTCGTCCCAAGCGATAACGCCCGGATTCATGCTCAGCCTGCCGCTTGCGTCGGAAACATCCAGACCGATGCTTTCGCCGTGCATGTCAAATCCGAACCTGTTGTGAAGAATGTCGATAACGCGTTTGTCCTCGCCCGTGAGCGGGAGTTCCGCAAGCATTGCAAAAGCTGCCTGCATTGCATTTTTGCCGAGTTCGGGCATTGAACCGTGTGCATCAAGGCCGATAACGGTGATTTCCGTGCCGTTTGCAAGTGCTTCAAGCTCAACGCCGAAGCCCTTTGCAAGAATGCCGCTGACGTGCTTTTCAACCTCCGTAATTTCAACCGGAACAAACGCCTTCACCTTGCCGCAGACAACGTTTGCGCGCGTGCCGCCGTTAATGCGGATATTTGTTTTTGCATTGCAGCGCATCGTGGCATGATAAATGCCTTTTTCGGAATTAACAACGGGATAATCCGCATCGGGTGAGAAAGTCAGCGTCGGAATCTCCGCAACCTTGCGATAGTGATCCATGCAGCCCCAGCCCGTTTCTTCATTCGTGCCGAGAATGATTCGGACACGGCGGCGCATGGGAATGCCGGCTGCCTTGATTGCGGCAAGTGCATAAATCGCACACACGGCGGGACCTTTGTCGTCCATTGTGCCTCGGCCGTAAATCCTGCCGTCCGCAATTTCCGCAGCATAAGGCGGATGAATCCAGCCTTCGCCCTCGGGAACAACGTCAACATGCGCAACAACGCCGAGCATCTCTTCTCCGCAGCCGTAGTCTATGCAGCCCGCGTAACCGTCAAGATTCGTGGTTTCAAAGCCGAATGATTTGCCGAGATTCAATGCATTTTCAAGCGCGCCGCGAACCGCCTCTCCGAAGGGTGCTCCGGGACCTGCCGCAGGGGCTTCAACACTCGGAAAACGGACGATTTCCTGAACGGAGCGAACAAGCGCATCCTTATTGTTATCGATAAACTGCTCCACCGCGGGGTAACGAACCTTTGTATTGCTCATTTATTTTCTCCTTTTCAGCAGGAAGCTCACCGTCGTTTTCGGCCGTGCCGCCGCACCGGGTACTGTGTTTCATTTCCCGCAAGGGTTGCGGATTCCGAAAAGCAGAGCCGCGCGGGTGATTCTTCCTTATTTTCTCAAATAATATTATACATCCCCGAAAAGATACTTGCAAGCTTTTCGAATATATGTTATGCTTTTATCACAGCAGATTCCGCTTTTTGCGGTATACTGCCGGAAGCACCGGAAATAAAAGCGTTAAATTAATAAATCAAACAGAAAGGTCTTTTACCATGAATTATAACATTATCGGCGAACCCTTCCCTGCAGTTGTCTGCACGCTCAACGCAGATGAAAGCATGATAACCGAACGCGGCAGCATGTGCTGGATGAGCCCGAATATGAAAATGGAAACCACTTCCAACGGGGGCATCGGCAAAGTTTTCGGCAGGATGTTTTCCGGCGAGTCTATGTTCCAAAATCGCTACACGGCCGTCGGCGGCACGGGCACCATCGCATTCGCATCAAGCTTCCCCGGCTCGGTGCGCTGCTTTGACATCACGCCCAACAACCCGCTCATCGTTCAAAAGAGCGGCTTCCTTGCAAGCGAAAGCACGGTTGAGCTCTCCGTCCATTTTCAAAAGCGTTTCGGCGCAGGGCTGTTCGGCGGCGAGGGCTTCATAATGCAGAAACTCAGCGGTTTCGGCAAAGCTTTCATAGAAATCGACGGCCATGCGGTTGAATACGACCTCCGACCCGGGCAGTCCATCGTTGTAGACACCGGCTATCTTGCCGCAATGAGTGCGACCTGCACAATGGATATTCAAACCGTCCGCGGAGTCAAAAATATGCTCTTCGGCGGAGAAGGCTTTTTCAACACCGTTGTGACGGGACCGGGCAAGGTTCTGCTTCAAACCATGCCCATTAATGCCGTTGCGGGCTCCATTGCGCCGTATATTCCTTCCGGCGGCAAAAACTGACGGGCAGCGTCGGACAGCTCCGTTTGTTTTTGCGAAAGGGCAGGAACCTGCCCGGACTTTTGACCGCAAAAGCAAATTGTTCGCCGTTCCGATTCAAAAATTGAATTTGTATTTTAAAATTCGGAATCGGATATTTCGCAATGCGTTTTCGCATTTTCTTTCCGCTTGGAATAATGCTCCGCATTTTCGGCAAGAATATGATTCGGCAGGCAGCGAATTGCTGCCCGCTCATCTTGCCGTAAAACGGCATTTTCGGAGGAAAGAATGAATCATTCACGAAAATTTCGAAAGCTTATTGCAGCAGTCCTTTCAGTGCTTTGCATAGTTCTCTGCTGCACCGCATGCGGCGGCAACAGCAATAAGCCCACGCCGCGTCCGCAGAACACCGCAACCGTGCCCGGCACGACGGAGCTGAACACAACTCCCGCCGCAACGGATGCCCGCACGACCGACGGCATGAACACGGCCGAACCCGGCACTGATTCACCCGCAGGAACCGATGCACCCGACAGTGAAAAGCCCACCGAGGACGGCAGCGGGCAGATTGCCGATTTTCGGGAAGGCAAAGTTGTCAAACCCGAGGACGTTCCGGAAATTCGTTCCGCAGTCGAAAAAGAATATCCCGGTTATACGATTCAGTCCGTGACCCATGCACTGCTGTCCGACAGGCAGGCCTATAAAGTCACTCTTCAGGGCAGCGGCGACCTTGCGAAGGTTATATACATGCTTGCCGACGGCACGATAGTTGTTCCCAAAATGCAGGATTGAACGGCACTGCTGATTCCCGATTGAGCAACGCCCCCCGCTTGCTGCGGGATTCGGCAGGCTGCGGCGGAAATACACCGGGCGCAGCGAAAAAAATGTTTTCGGGCAGTTTTGATTGAACAAACTCCGGCTAAAGAATATTTAAACGTAATATTCAAAAGCTCCGAATGCGTTTGCCGATGCATGTTTTCGGCCTTGCGCGTTCGGAGTTCTTTTGTTTTGATTCAGTCACTGTTCACTTGTAATTTCGCTTGCCGCTTCAGTCGGTGTTCGATGACGCGATTCGTCATTTTCGGCGGCATCGCAAACTATACCCGTCAAAGATTCATCGAAACATCTTTTATATCGCAATCGAGAAGCAGGGTACACAGTCGTTGACGATACGGAAAATTTGTTTGAAAGTTCCTGCCCGTATGTAGGTTTATTCTTTATGCTGCAAAGCATCTCAAGCCGTGATTGATCCCCGAGGGACTTTATCTGACGAATGAGGCTGCCCATGTCTATCGATACGCTCTCCTGCCGCAGGTTCTTCATCAGTATTCCAAGGTAAATTATAAGCAGCTCCGGCACACTTCTCACTATGCGGCATTAACGTGTCAGCCGCTTTATTCTTTCGGGAACTTCCTGATTTCCGTCAAAAGCTGTCTGAGCTGATGCTGCTTGCGGCGGCAAGACAGCAAATCGGAGCTGAATCTTCGTATTCTGAGGTCAAAACGAAAATGCGCGGCCCTTGCGAGCCGCGCACGATATTCGTTTCATGAATAATGTTTATGCCGCCAAACGGATAAACTTATGCATTCAGAGCCTTGTTTGCAACCTGAACGAGCTGGTTGAATGCGTTCATGTCGCTGATTGCGAGGTCGGCGAGAACCTTGCGGTTCACATCAACACCGGCAACCTTGAGGCCGTGGATGAGGTTGGAATAGTTGGTTCCGCAGATCCTTGCGCCCGCATTGATACGAGCGATCCAAAGCTTGCGGTACTCCCTCTTTTTGAGCTTACGGCCGACATAGGCATAAGCCATGGACTTCATGACCTGCTGGCTTGCCGCACGATAGAGTTTGCTCTTTGCTCCGTAGTAGCCCTTGGAGAGTTTAAAAACTTTACGACGCTTTTTAACTGCGTTTACTGCTCTTTTAATCCTTGCCATTGTGAATAATCCTCCTTATCTCTTGTAGGGGATCAGCTTGCTAATCTTGGAAACTTCTTCCTCAGCGATGTAGCCGATCTTGCGAAGGTTGCGGGTGCGCTTCGTAGTTTTCTTGGTAAGGATATGGCTCTTATAAGCCTTGCCCCTTTTGATTTTGCCGCTCTTGGTGAAGCTGAAACGCTTTGCGGCGCCCCTATGGGTCTTAATTTTCGGCATGGGAATTCCTCCTAAAAAATAATCAGTTCTTTGCTGCGGGTTTGGGAGCCAAAATCATTGCCATGTTGCGCCCTTCCTGCTTTGCCGGGCGTTCTATCACGGCATAATCCCGAACCATCTCATAGAATGCGTTCATAACATCGAGACCGACGCTGCCGTGGCTTATCTGTCTGCCGCGGAAGCGGATGGAAGCCTTGACCTTATTTCCGCTCTTCAGGAACTTGACACACGCCTTGGCCTTGACCTCCATGTCGTGCGTATCGATAGTTGAAGAGAGACGGATCTCCTTTGTTTCGACAACGGTTTGATTTCTGCGCTGTTCCTTTTCGCGCTTGATCTGCTCAAAACGAGCCTTGCCGTAATCCATGATTTTGCAGACGGGCGGGTTTGCGTTGGGAACTATCTTAACAAGATCGAGTTCCTTTTCGTCTGCGATTCTCAACGCATGTTCAATCTTGACAATACCAAGCTGTTCGCCTTTTTCGTCGATGAGTCGAACCTCTTTGTCACGGATCTCCTCATTGATCAACAATTCCTGAGTTGCTATGGGTTTCACCACCTTGAAAGAATTATTCAAACAAAAAACGCGTTGCCTAAGCACCGCGCACGCACAAATAAAATGTATTTGTTGCCGTTACTCTGCCTGCATAAATACCTGCGGCAAGTGAGAAGCGGGCGGCTTCTGCTTGAACATTAATATTATACGCAATTTTCAGCCGATGTCAACACTTTTTTTCGATTTCGGTTCAATATATTTCACACGGTTCAAGCAGCGGTCGATGTCGGCTCTGCATCGCCGCAAGCCGAAATCGGGAGCACGGAGTCCGAATTCGGAATTTGAATGAAGGCAAGCTGAATCGTTTCATCAACAACATAAACCGTCAGCACCTGTTCATCACCAAGATTGGCAAGCAGAACGTAAACATCCCCTGTTTTGTCAATGTCGGCATCAAATCCGCATTCGCGGGAAACATCCGCAGCGCGGGTCATATCTGTGTCACCGACAAGTGCGCGAATTGAGGTGTTTTTGGCGAAATTGTGTTTATAAAGCTCATCCGCCTCGATATTGCAGCCGTGTTGGGCGAGGCTGCGCACAATGCCGCCCGAAAAACTGTTTTTTTCGAGAAAAAACCGCCAGGCAAGTGCAATGATAAGCAGTGCGGCAGCAATAACAAGCAGCGTCCGCGCCGTTTTAGGTTCGATTTTTTGGTGACCGTCCGGTACATTTCCGGGACTTTTTCTTAAATGGTTCTTCATCCCCGCAAATATCTCCAATCAGTTAAGTTAAATCAGAAGAGTTTTACAGCGGGCAAAAATCTTTGTGCAAGCGCAACGGCTGCGATAAATGCCGCAAAGATAATGACCGCAGCAAGATCTCCCATATGAAATTTGAGCACGCGCATCCGCGTCCGCCCTTCGCCTCCGTGATAACAACGGCTTTCCATTGCCATTGCAAGTTCATCGGCACGGCGAAATGAGTTGACAAACAGCGGTATCAAAATCGGCAGCATTGACTTTGCACGTTTAAAAACATTGCCGCTTTCAAAATCTGCGCCGCGTGCAAGCTGCGCCTTTGTGATTTTATCCGCCTCCTCAATAAGCGTCGGAATAAAGCGCAGCGCAACCGTCATCATCATTGCAAGTTCATGTGCGGGAAACTTGATAATTTTGAGCGGTGAAAGCAGTTTTTCAAGCCCGTCCGTAAGTGCGATGGGCGTTGTTGTAAGCGTCAGAAGACTCGTGCCGCAAACAAGCGTTGCAAGGCGCAGAACGACAAAAACAGCATTTGTCAGACCGTCCGCATATATATGAATGATCCACCAATCAACAATCATCTTCCCTGTTTTGACAAGAAACAGGTTCATAACAAACATCAGCGGCAGCAGCAGCCGCATGGGCTTAAGAGCTTTCAGCATATAGTTCGCAGGAACTTTTGCAAGCACCGTTATAAGCACCGTGAACAGGATCACAGGTATAAACATTTCAATTCGTTTAACGATAAACACCGCAACGATATATGCAATCATCAGCAAAATCTTTGTTCGCGGATCAAGCCTGTGAACGACGGAATTGCCGGGAATGTATTGCCCCAAAGTAATATCTTTAAGCATTATGCAATACCTCTTTCAGCCACTTTTCGAACTTTTCGTTTGTGTACAGTCCATCCGGAATTTTACAGCCCATACCGCGGAGTTTTTCAACAAGCTGCGCGGTTGCCGGCGTGTCAAGGCCGATTGAAGCAAGCTCCGCCGTGCGGGAGAAAATCTCCGTCGGCGTGCCGACTGCGTATACTTTGCCGTTATTCAACACCGCAATGCGCTCAGCGGAGCGGGCAACATCCTCCATTGAGTGACTGACCATTATCACGGAGCAGCCCAATTCTGCGCGCAAACCCTCGATAGTTTTCATAACTTCCCTGCGGCCGCTGGGATCAAGCCCCGCCATAGGTTCATCCATAACCAAGTATTTTGGGCGCATCGCAATAATGCCCGCCAGTGCGGCACGGCGTTTTTTCCCGCCCGAAAGCTCAAAGGGCGATTTTTCCGCATCCTGCTTTGTATCAAGCCCCACAAGCTCCATTGCCTCATATGCACGAGTGCGTATTTCCTCTTCCGGAAGTTTTAAGTTTTTTAAGCCGAAGCAAATATCATCATAAACCGTGCTGTCAAAAAGCTGATAGTCCGGATACTGAAAAACCATTCCGACAAGTTTTCTTCCTGCGGCTCGCTGTTTTTTTTCGTTCATGTCAAAGCCGTCAACAATAACTCTTCCGCTTGTGGGCTGAATCAGACCGTTCAGCTGCTGAATAAGCGTTGATTTGCCGCTGCCGGTGTGCCCGATGATGCCGAAAAACTCGCCGTCTTCAACGGTAAGCTTAATATCGTACAGCGCGGTGAACTGAGTTACGCTGCCGGGCATATATGTATGGGTCAGATTTTCAATAATAATGGGCATAATTCGTTTGCCATCTCCTCAACGGTCATTGCATTGCAGGGCTTAATGATGCCGCTTGCCGCAAGGTCATCGCGCAGCTCAACCATCGGCGGAACGTCCAGATTTATTTTTCGCAATTCCGTACCGCGCCTGAACACCTCCGCCGGTGTGCCCTCAAACGCAACAAGGCCTTCATTCATCACAATCACGCGGTCCGCAATCACTGCCTCCTCCATGTATTGTGTTATCATAATCACCGTAATACCCTTTTTGCGGTTTAAGTCTTTAACAATTTGAAGGATATCCTTCCGTCCGAGCGGGTCAAGCATCGCCGTTGCTTCATCAAGAACGAGTACCTGCGGCTCAATTGCAAGCATCCCCGCAATTGCAATGCGCTGTTTCTGCCCGCCCGAAAGCATATGCGGCGCTGATTTTGCGTAATCAAGCATGTCCACAGCCTCAAGTGCATCGTGAACGCGGCGCAGGATTTCTTCCGTGGGTACGCCAAGATTTTCCGGACCGAATCCGACATCCTCCTCAACCACTGTCGTCACGATCTGATTATCGGGATTTTGAAAAACCATGCCGACTTTTTTGCGTATATCAAGCGTTTTCGACTCATCCGCCGTGTCCATTCCGAACACCGTCACGCTGCCGGACGACGGCAGCTGCAATGCATTGAGCATTTTTGCAAGTGTGGATTTACCGCTGCCGTTATGCCCGACAATTGCAACAAACTCACCGTCCGCAATGCTTATGCTGACCCCGCGGAGAGCCTCCGTTTCGGAGTTCTCGTATGAATATTTAACGTCATTTATTTTAATCATCAGTTATTCCGTATCAACGCCGCCGAACTGCGGCTGTTCTTAACAATTCATTATACTATGCACCGCATTTCATAGCAAGTATATAAGAATTTGAAGTTTTTACCCATTATTTTTGAGAATTTTCGCACTCTGCCCCCCGCAGCGCACGAACCCCGCAGGGCTTGCGCTCTGCGGGGTCCGCCGCCCGACAAAGTCGGGGTGAATTAATTCAGTTTGCTGCAATGCCGGCCTTTCGGCCGCACTGCACTGAGGTTAGGCTCAGTCTTCTTCCTTCTTGCGGAAGATAACAACGCCTGCGCTCGCAACGATCGCTGCAATACCAACGCCGATGAGGCTCATTGCGCCGGTTATAGGCGGATTGGGAGCATCGGTGGGAACTGCGGTGGGCTCATCGGTGATGGGCGCTTCGGTGACGGGCGCTTCGCCGACTACGATTGAACCGTTCTCTGCGAAGAACGCGATGGGCGTGTTCTCGCCGCCTACGGGCATGTTGAAGAATTCCTTAACGAGGATCTCGATGGGCATTTCCGTGCCGTCCTCAAGGCCTTCCGCAACGGTGAAGTTCATGGTGAAGATCTTGCCGCTGCCGCTTACCGGGTCGGTGGGAAGCATGGAGCCGAGGCGTACGCTGCCGGGGATGCTCTGGAAGTCGAGGATGTTCATGCCGCCAAGATCCTTGATGGCCTTCATAATCTCGCCTTCGTCAACGCTGTTGAGCGTGAGCTTCTCTGCGTCGTACTGTACCCAGATGTTCATGCCGTTTGCCTCATATTCGCCGTCGATGGTGAGATCGACGCTGACCTGGCTGCCTGCTGCAACATAGTGTACGCCGCCGACGCTGAAGATAACGTCACCGGGTGCGGGAGTTACAGGCTCATCGGTGATGGGTGCATCGGTGATGGGTGCATCAGTGATGGGTGCCTCGGTGATGGGTGCCTCGGTGATGGGTGCATCAGTGATGGGTGCATCAGTGATGGGTGCATCGGTGGGAGGTACGGGAGTGTTGGGGATGCTGCCGCCTGCATCAGCTTCAACGAGGTCGAGGTTGAGCCTGAACATGTCGGTGACGCCATAGTGACGGAACGCAACCTGAACGGGCTGACCTGCATATGCGCTGATGTCTACGCTGCCCTGCTGATAGGTGTTGGAAGCGGTGAAGTGACCGAGTTCGGCACTGGTGGTGCCGTTTGCGATTACATATACGCCGAAGGGTTCAGCCGAATAGCTGGGATCCTGACCTGCATACCAGAAGGTAACGGTGCTGCCTGCGGTGAATGCCGGGCTGATGAGCCAGTTGTCGGGATTCAGTGCAGTGCCGCCGCCGAATGCGCTGTTCTGGAAGGAAGCGGATGCCATGCAGTGGGTGCCTTCGTATACGTTGTAGTTGGAACCGCTTGCATCCATCCATTCCCAGTTGTAGCCGTCGCCGTCGTCATCGCGGATGGTCCAGCCTTCAGCGAAGGGATCGGTTTCAAAGCCCCAACCGGTTGCACCGGGGTCGGGAGTGGGAGCGGGAGTGGGTGTGGGTGTGATAGCCGGGGTGGCAGTCGGAGTGGGTTCTTCGATGCCGGGAGTTACGGTGATGTCAGTCCTGTCGTACTGACCATCGAGGGATACCGTGAAGGTGTAGGTGTTGCCTGCCTCGAAGGTGTAGTCGTTTGCCCTGCCGCCAATGGAACCGCTGTCGGAAGCAATCCAGATACGGTCGCCAGGAGTCGGGTTCGTAATGCACCAGTCATAGGTGCCGGCGGGAACGAGAACGTAGTCCATGCCGGAAACAACGATGTTGCTTGTGGTGAGAATACCGTCTGCATTCTCAGGAATCTTGTATTCGAATATGTCATACAGACCTGCGGGAGCATTGCCGCTCTGGGTGAGAGGACCCTGTGCGGGGATCTCGTTGCCGTATGCGGTTGCGTCAGCATCAAGAAGCATCTGATAACCGCTGCCGTCCTGGAATACGCCGGTTTCACCTGCATTGACGTTGAGAACGATCATTGCATAATCATCTTCACTGATTTCGTTAACGGTGAGAACCGCAGATGCGGTTGCGCCGGAAACGTTGTCGGTGATGGTGATGGTGGTTGTGCCTTCTGCGAGTGCGAAAACCTTGCCATCTGCATCGATGGAGGCAACTGCTTCATTGCTGGAAGTGAATACGAAGTCGGAGATTTCGTATTCTTCGGGAGTGAAGACAGCGCGGTTAACGATGTTGGTGTTGGTGCCGGCGAACATGCTGAAGTCAGCGAGTTCAATGGTTTCGATTTCGGTGGGAAGAACTTCCGCCGCATGCATTTCAACAAGGCCCTTGCCGTTGCCGTTATTGCTTGCATGGTTGTAGGGAGTTACAACAACGTAGTAAGTGCCTGCGGTTTCGAATACGTATTCGATGCCGGAATAGGGGCTGATGCCGAATGAAGCACCGTCGTCATTATGATCGAGGTAGTTGAATTCGGAATCATACAGGGTCATGAAGGTATCTTTCCTGTTGGGATCGTTGGAACCACCGGGGGTTCCGCCGTACCAATAGGTGTTGAAATAAATCTTCTGGCCTGCTTCAACGTTGATGCTGAAACCGGTTGCATAGGTGTAGGTAAGGGTGTTGGTGTTTCCCCTTCGGATGAGCACGGGAGTTCCGCCGTAACCCGGGCCGATACCGACTTCAAGGTTGTCATAGGGGAGGGGGTTCATGTTCGTGAAGTTGATGCTGTCAAGACCGGGGAAATCCTCGGGAGCAACAACAGTAACTTCGCAGGTGCCGGTAACACCGTTTGCGCTGGTCGCGTTGATGGTGACGGTACCGGGAGCAATACCCTTGATCTGGCCGTTTACAGAAACGGTTGCAATGGTTTCATCCTCAGAGGTCCATGCAACGGTGGTGTCGGTTGCATTCTCGGGGATAACGTTTGCAACGAGGGTTTCGGTTACGGAAGTTGTAACAGGAATAGTGATTGCTGCGGGAGCGATAACGATTTCGGTAACAGCAACTGCTTCCTCTACGGTAACTGCAATAACATCGGTGAAGCCGCCGTCAACGGTGGTTACGGTGATGTTTGCGGTGCCGGGAGCAACGCTGGTTACAAGACCGCTTTTATTAACGGTTGCAACTTCGGTATTGTCGCTTGCAAAGGTGACGTTCTTGTTTGCTGCATCTGCGGGAAGAACGGTCCACTCGAGCTGAGCAGTCCTTGCAAGAGGCATGGTGAGAGTTTCCTGAGAGAACTCAACGCCGGTGACGTTGACGATATCCATGAACTGAATCTCGTCCAGCCAAGCGGTGTCATCAAGACGATCGCCGCTGCTGTCCTTCCTGTAGCCGATGGTGACGGTGTGTTCGCCTTCGGGAACAATGTAGGTGTAGTTCAGCCATTCTGCGGCACGATCGCCGGAAAGAATGTACTTGCTGTCTGCATCGGTGGGAGCAACAACGGTGCCGTCAATGCTGACAAAGACATAGTCCCAGTTTGCTTCGCTGCTGACTTTGTAGTTGAAGCTGAGGAGTTTTGCAGCAGCAAGGTTTACGGTGGTGGTAACACCGGGCTGAGTGTTTCTCTGCCCCTGGTTGGAGCTCTTTACATAGTCGTTTTCAACAACAAAGGGGTAATCCGCATCGTTCTCGAAATGGAGCGTGCCGCCCTGTACGTTCAGAGCCTCGTCAAGAGTCATTTCCTCACCGGGAGCGGGAGTCTCGGGGATGGGAGTCTCGGGAGCGGGGGTATCCGTTGCGGGGACGGGAGTTTCGGGCTGGCCAACGACAACCGCGCCGTTATTCGCAATATAAGCGATGGGAGTCGCGGTGGTGGAGCCTGCGGGCATGTTCGCAAAAGTCACAACATTGATGGTGAGAGCGGCATTGCCGGTCGCATTTTCGTTGACTGTGAAATTCATTGTGAACAGAGTGCCGCCGGCGGTCATGCCGTCGTAAGCATAGAGCAGACCGAGTTTAACCTTGCCGAGTTCGGATTCGGTATCCAGAACTTTCATGGTTGCGCCGCTGATAGCGTCGCCTTCGGTTGCGCTGTTGAGAGTGAGAGCTTCAGCGTCATACTGAACGTTCATGTTCATAGCATGGCACTCAAAGTTGCTGCCCGTGAGGGTTACGGGGATCGAAACCGTGTCGCCGGGTTGGGCGTTGACGGTGGGAACCTCGAACACAACTTCGCCCTCTGCAACTGCGGGGATGGTAACAAGTGAGAATACCATCAGTGCCGCAAGAAGCGCTGCAAAGAATCTTTTCATGTGGTTCTCCTTCCAACATTTTATAAGTCTAAAGCCTTGTTCCGCCCGGGCGGGCGGATCGGCAATAGCTTCGTGAGTTGAACGAATGGCATGTGTACTCCTCCATTCCGCTATATTATATCAAGCATCGGGCGTTTATGCAAATATTTTTTTTAAAAAATCGGAAGTTTTTTTTGCTTGTGATTTCAATTTGGTTTGATGTTTTTCCTTTTTTTACAGTATTTATTGTTTTTTGTTTGCTTAGCATTATGTCAATATATTCTTTTCATCGGGGTTCTCTGCCGCAATCTGCACATTTACCGCCGAAGTCACGGCTGTATTCCCCCGCTGTTCAATATTCTTCCCCGCAGCGCACGGACCCCGCAGGGCTTGCGCTCTGCGGGGTCCGCCGCCCGACAAAGTCGGGGTGAATTAATTCAGTTTGCTGCAATGCCGGCCTTTCGGCCGCACTGCACTGAGGTTAGGCTCAGTCTTCTTCCTTCTTGCGGAAGATAACAACGCCTGCGCTCGCAACGATCGCTGCAATACCAACGCCGATGA
>ENA-ORSC01000017-ORSC01000017.1-human-gut-metagenome-genome-assembly--contig:-NODE-17-length-143288-cov-21.371555_pt1 | contig 143288 bp, 170 predicted proteins | sample MGYA00242178_ERZ509140 | MGnify/ENA primary metagenome ERZ509140 (study PRJEB26280, sample SAMEA2338681) | human gut metagenome | biome: human gut; feature: human-associated habitat; material... | reverse complement strand
AGCGTCTGAACTTGTTAGAAACAATAATCAGGAGATGGTGGTAGATAGGAATGCCATTAGAGAACAGTTGTATTCAGAAGATTTGTATTAACTAAAAAATAAAACAATATGGGATTTATAATCAGAAAGTCAATATTTTATGATATGATGGACGGCAATCAATTAAAGTATGAATTTGACAACAGGGATTTAGATCATATCACATTTAAAGGTGATGGTAAAGAATCTTTTTCATTTAACAGAGCACTTGTTGAAAATTTAATTGAGACATTTGAAACCATGCAGAATATATACTCCGATAATTATAGGCTTAAGGTTTATACTGGTAATTGCATAATTCAATTGAACGTAAATCCAAAGGACCCCAGTGAATCCTTTTTTGACGTATATGATAGAGATGAGATGAAATTGATATACGGAATAAAGATCAGTATTCTGAAAGAAATGTTTATCATATGATTACCAAGCAGGACATACAAGCAGCAGCATCGTATATTTTCCGAAGCAGTTTTGTCTCGGAGGACCAGGCAAGGAAAGCAATAGTAAGAGTCGGCAATAACGCTACCAAGATCCTCGTCAAGACCTTTAGAGGCAAGTTGTTCAAGAAAGCTTTTGAAAGAGCCCGTAGAGGAAAGGATATCAGTTCTTTTGAAAGACAGGAAAAAGAAAGTGGTTTCAATTTTCTACACAATCCTAATAATGGTCGTATGCAAAGCGGTCATATTATAATAGATGGAATTGGTCTGTTTAAACAAATAATTCATGAAAGGTAAAAAAGTTGATATTCGTTTAGGTAGAGGTCTGGCGAATCAGATTAAGATAAACAAAACCATTCCAGTGTCTCATAAACCAAAAGAAGAACGTCGAATGATGTTTATTTGTGGTGATGATATTGCTTCTATTATAAAGCGGTTTGAAAACGAATCAAAGTAATATAAAGTCGGACATATATCTTGTCCGATTTTTTTTTATATATTTGTGGCATGGCAAGAGGTTATTATTGGATACCACAAACAGATGAAACGTTAAATGGCAGAAGCTATTACGTGGCTAAGATAGTAGGAGATATCACGTTTGATACTAAACGAAAAAGAATCGTATTTCAAGCTGATAGGTATTTCCCTGTAGGATCTGTTTTCCATTTTACGCACAATTGCTTCAATTATATCATAACTTGCCTAATTCGTAAGCCGGGGCTTTGGTTTGAAGCCAGGAGAGAGGATTCGGGCTCTATTTGCCCTGAAGATATTGAGCGCTTTGAATCGGGAAGGTTTATACACCGAGATGGGTACATGCATTACATATAAGCTGAACTTGACGATTTTTCGTCAGATTATAATTTTTTTTTCATATTATTTTTAAGCCATCAGACTGAGAAGTTAGATGGCTTTGTTTTATCATATGCTTGATTTTTAACTACCTTTGTCTCATAACAAAAATGTTTTATCATGGTATCAACGTGTATTATTAAAAGAGATAATAAAAAGAAAGTTGTTTCTGTCTCTACCAGATCAGGGGACAGGTCTATGTTATTTGATAAAATAGCATCTATTCCTCTTATGGAGAACAGGGAACGGGCTACTACTGTTTTTAAAACCGTATTTTCTAATAAGTTCTTAAAGGCTTTTGGCGACTGGAGAAAGAAAGTACCTGTTAATAAACAGGCCTACAATAAGGTGAAATCCAACATCGATCTTATTCCGGAAGCTTATAGAGAAAGGGTGCTGGATAAGGCTTCTAAGATGAGTAATCCTGTTCTTGTATCAAAATCAGATGCAACTTATGGGATTCAAGAATCAGGCTTCGGATTCTATAGCCAAGATCTGGGTGATAATATTATGTTGGTGGATGTTATGGTTCCGTCAAGTATTTCCGTACCGGAAGGATCTGGAATAGACGCCGGGCAGTATTTACAAGATGCTATATCTTCGGACTTCACTCCCGTATCTATGGTACAGGATAAGGGTGTTAATTATATGGTTATAAAAGACGGTCTTAAGATATTTAGCCCAGAAGAGTTACCACAGACAGATTCTAATCCTGTGGGTGTAACGTATCAGACCGGAGAGCCTCGTTTGTTTTTCATGAACGATCGTAGTCAATTATTTGAAGATTACGGAGAAGCTCTTCGCTCTGGCGGAAATGATATTAGAATAGGATTCTTATCAGGCACCGTTCAAGAATCTACCGTGGATGGCGTGGCAGACATTACTTACAAGGCTGGAAAGTATGTTCTTAATAATCCCAAGTCTTTTATACCGGTCATGACCGCTTCTGCTTCTACTTCTTTATCAACAAAAGGCGGAATAATTAACTACCTTATAAAGAAAGGTCTTTTGTCAGGATCTAAGATATTCGATCCGGAAACAAGAAGCTATTATCTTACAGGAGAAGGTCATGCAGGACAAATTAGACTTTTCAATTCAGCCTTATCCTACACCGAGCTCCGTAATCATTTTGGTTCCGATGTTTCCATGAACGACCAAGGTATGATAACCATAAGCTCGTTGGATAATAGTAAGGTAACTATGAGGCTCGCCACCGGGGGAACGGAAAGGGTTAGCAGGGAGCAGATAAAGAACGAACTCAAGTCAGGAAGATACAATGAATTGGACACCAAGTACGATCATTTTGATGCGCTTGTAGTTTCATTCATATTAGAAGACAACGATCTTTATGCTGATACTAAAGCTAAGATCGTATCAGATTATAGCAGGCAGGAACGTGACCAACGAAATTCTATTGTCGAGATACTGAAAACTCTTGGCGTTAGTGTCATAGGTATGACCGACTATATAGAGAAGTACCAAACCAAATACGGGCACGAACCTTCTGCTAAGGCATTGGCGGATATTGCCAATAATGTAATAGCAGTTGGTGAAGATGCTACTTTATCTGATTTAGTAGAAGAAACAGCCCACTTCCTTGTAGAGGCATACAGAGATCAGAATGCCGTTGAGGCTGTTCTGCAAGATGTAGAAGGTACGGAAGAGTGGAACCAGTATGCAGGTCAGTATTATAATACATACGGTAAGGTATATGAAGGAGCTGAGCTTGATAATGCTGTTAGGAGAGAAATTCTTGGAAAGATCCTTGCCAGGGAGATGCAGACCGGAACAGCACAGGCGCCGGTAGAGCCCACCTCCTTCCTGGGGCGCGTCCGGCAGCTTTTCTCTGGAATCGTAAGCTGGCTTAAATCAGCTTTATCAACCCAAAGACAAGATTTGAATAACGTTATTAAAAACATTCGTGATCTTGCCATTACTGACATAGATAAAGGATTTGACACTTCTCTGTTAAAGGATAATGACTTTACATTATACTCCCTTTCTTCTATGAACAAGAACAAGTTTCTTGAGTCTAAGATCAGATCACTAAGAAAAACCTTAAGAGACTTGCGTCAGATAAGCTCTGATAGGGCTGTAACTACGTCTATGACCCTTGCTCAGCTTAAGACCATAGAAGATAAGATAAATAAAGTAGAGACCGAAATAGACAAGAATGAGATGGCGGCTGCCATGAACAGCATGATCTCCACAGCCGAAGCTCAGGTCAGATACTTAAGCAATGTGGTGAACACCATCCTTCATGGTGATACCAAAGACGGTAAGCTTCACTTCAATACCAATGATCGAAAGAACGTAGATATTATCAACAATCAGGTTCTTCCGATCATGAACGATCTTCGAGGATATATCCGTAACAGAAGTACCGAATTTGATGAACGTGAAAAGCAGGATTATACAAATAGGATCAACACCGTCATTGCCGACATCAATGGTATTCAGTCTGATATTAAATCAGTACAAGACCTTGATGAAAGTACGTTGCTTGATAAGTTAATGAACGAACTTCATGTGCCGGCAGATAAGGTAAAGAGAGTAAAAGAATTTTTTGACAAAGTTCAACATGATGTCTCTTGGATAAGTAGGTGGTTTGGTATATTAGAGCATTCTTCCAGCCCGTTCAATAACGCTCTTGGAGCTATGATTGCCAAAGACAATTACAATGCGATGGTGAATGCTCAGCCCGCTATATCCGACTTCCTGGCATATGCTAAAAAGCATGGTTTTAACAAATCTGAATTTGAAAAACTGCTTCAGAAAGTAGACGGCAAAACTTCTAATTACCTTCGTAGTGCTCTTGATATGGCTAAATACGATCGTAATAAGAAGCTGGCGCAGATGCGAGCGTTTGCGACTGCCATGAACATAGAGATATCAGAAGAAGAAATTGGTGATGTGGTTGACAATAATCGTAATTACGTATTTAAAAGAGAAGTAGTTGACAAGGACGGAAATACGGTTACTGAAAACGCTAAATTTAAACCATCGTCCGATAGGGTTAATACTGATATTTTCACCATCGAGCAGGAAAAGATCTATACAGAACAGATGGAAAAGTGGGATGCTGAAAATTCAGAATTGGAATTTAGTGAAAGTTATGCCACAAGAATGGAATCCATATACAAAAAGGCTGAAGAAGAATTAGGGCATCCAGTTTCTCAAACAACCAAAGAATACCTTAATGCTCTATCCAGGCAAAAACGGATATTGAGGCAGCCTTTTATTGATAGCGGTGGTAATTTTGATGAAGTTGCCTATTTTAAAAGCAGCAATTACGAAGAAGAAGGACTGCTTCGTAAACAACGTAAGGAAGCAGCTTCAGAATACATATATGTAGGAACCAGGAGAGTGGAAAAAACCGGCGACCAACTTAAGATGGCTAAAGAAATACAAGCCATAAATGAAGTTTGGAGAAAAGAATCAGATAAGGTTTCCAATGCCGTATCAGAATCGTTTTTGCAAAAATTGAGAACGATTCAAAGCAAGTCGGGAGGAGAAGCTGCGCTGAAGACACTTATGCTAGGAGGGCACCTGTCATTTAACGATCGGTTTTGGAATGACATAGAATCGGAGCAGTCGGCACGTACCGAATCAAATAACAAGGCTTCGTATCTTAAAATGGCGCATGATATCATTAGTTCTACGACAAGTGATAGAGATGCGACTGACGTGGATTCGATTGTAAAAGATATAGAAAAAAATAAGGCCATTATCAAGGAAATAATCGGAAACAACCGAGATGTGGCTGATATCGGAGAGATTAACGAAGCGACATTTACCTCATCTGAAAGAGATGCTTTTAGGGCTGCATCTGAAGCTATTGAAGCCGATTACGCTATCTTAATAGATTATGCTAAGATGGTGGGTCTTGAAGATATTGATAAGTACCTTACTAAAAGCAGTAAGGCCGAAAACGAAGTAAATCAGTCTTATTTAAATGCTCTTGCTGACTCCAAGGAAGTAGAATGGAAGTTCGTACAACGTCATACTACGGCGAAGAAAGCAAAAAGGATTCAGGCTTTAAGGGATAAGCTGTTTAAGGCTGCTGATAACCGATATCTGTTTACCGTATCTGAAACCAACTACCTGTCAGAAAAGCTTGGTATAAGCAAAGAATTAGACGGTAGAGATTTTAGGAATGCTGTTAATGCTAAGATGGCCAGCTTATTTTTAAATAATACAAGGGAAGAGGGTATAGAAGCTGACATAAAAGCGGGCATAGAAGAAGCTAATGCTATTGTTAATGAATTTGCCAGGAGCCAGGTCTTTTCGTACTATAAACGCATGGCGCCTACCGGATATGCGGCTATGATCGACAAAATCGGTCGAGGTGAGATAGATGTAGCGCAGATGGTTAAGGACGTACAAAACGGTACATCCACCCAAGATTATGGCATGGACATATCATACCTGTCTTTCGATCCTGCAAGGGCATGGGTGGCTGAATCTGAAGCCGAAAATAGCGGCCGTAATCCTGATTATGTAAAAGATCATGGGTATGGTCATCGCATGCCTAAGAAAAGCCTGTATCGTGATGAATCGTATTTCAATGACTTTGGTATCAAGTATGATGCTGACGGTAATGAAGTTGCTACTAAAAACGTAGAGCAGTGGAATATGATTCAAAAACTCAAGGAAATAAAAAGACAATCCCTTGATCTATACAAAGAGCAGAGCCCGAACCTGTATGCTATTCCACAGATATCAAAACAAGATATAGAACGTATAGAAGGATTGGGTATTAACTTCAAAAATACGGTTCGTAATTTTGTATCAGATCTGTGCCTGGACAGAGTAGACGATTCTCTATACGGTAAAACCAGACAAGGGGAAGTGTATGATCCGGAAGACAGACTTAGGTCTATACCTAAATACTACATATATGAATTGGAGAACCAAGATGATGTATCTCACGATTTTGGCTACTCTTATTCGATGCTTATGATGCAGTCATCGTTATACAACGAAAAGCAGAAGTCTATAGAGCTCGCTCAAGGACTGGAGCAGATGTTGCTGAACAAACAATTTGAAGGCGGTAAGAAGGCTGAAGCAACCCAAGCATATCAGATGTTCAGGGACTTCTTCAACGATCATTATTATGGCATTAGGATGAACACCAAAAAACTTACAGTGAACATCGGAGGATATACGGTAGACCTTACAAGAATTATGATGGCCGTTGAAAGATTTATGTCGGTCATGAACTTAGCGCTGTCCCCGTTTGTGGCAGCTACCGGCGCTCTGACAGGTCATATTAACCTCATCATGGAATCTGCCGTAGGACAATATATAAGCAAAGATTCCCTTAAATACGCATCGGCTGAGTTTTCACGTCTTGCGCCATCTTGTATAGCAGAAACCGGAGACATAGATAGAAAAAGCAAATTATATGTCATAGGTGAGAGAATGGGGATATTCAATATCCGAAATCGTATGTATGGTGCCGGATATAATAGGGCGGCCAGGACCTTAATGCGTTCACCGATGTATGCTTTTATGGAAATCATGAACTACCCTCTTGATCCGCAGGTTATGATCGCTACGATGGATAACGTTCGTTATTACAAAGGTCGGTTCTACACGTTCCAGGATTTCAAGATGGAAAAAGAACGCAATAAAGAACAGAGCACTATAAAAAGAGAATGGGATGCATTAAGAGATCGTACTTTATGGAGTATGGTAGATGTTGTAGACGGCAAGGTGGTTGTGAAACCAGGATCGGGTGTTACTGTTGAGGAAGTTGAAACCCAGATGGCTATAACCCGTAATCAGGTTCGTAGCTTGTCACAGATATGTAACGGATCTTTGAATGAAGAAAACCGAACCGCCGCATCACGTAACTGGATAGCCAGGTTCATGACTGCCCACCGAGGATGGCTGGTGCTGGCGGCTCAACGTCTGTGGAAAAGAAGGGGATTCAATTTCCAGACAATGCAAGAAGAGGAAGGGCTGTCAATTACGTTAAAGAATATGATAGCTAAAACATTTAGCTTAGCTTCCGAGCCTGGTATGAAAAATATCATAGATGCCTGGAACGAAAATAAAGATAAGATGGGTGAGGTGGAAAAGACTAATCTTAAACGCCTCAGTGTTTATGCCGGCACGTTCCTCATCATGCAGGCCGTGTCTATGCTTCTTGCCGGATGGCGTGATGATGATGAAAACGAGGAAAGCTGGCTTACTCAATTCGGATCTTATGTAGGATTTAGAACCATAAATGAAATAGCTTCACAGATGCCGTTTATTATGGAGCTTAATGTGGTGGATATCATTAATGACCCATTTGTCATGGGACGGAAACTGAAGGATCTCACCGATCTCAGGAACTACTCACTTGATAAAGTAACATCTGGTACATACAAAGGTGAGTCTAAGTTATTTAGACAACTCGCTAAACAGACGTTTATCAAACAATGGTATAACATTAAGACGCCGGAAGACGTAGCACGCGCCTATAACTGGTGGCAGCAGACGAACAATAAGTCAATGATGTTCTTCATCGGCGCCACTCCTGATTCGGAAGGAGACGATGATGTGAGCTACAAGTAGACGAAGAATATTGGGCTTATATTACTACAATATGGCCCTAATATGCTATCTTAGCATTGTCAAAGAGTAGACTATACGTTTTTTGTTCTTACTTTAAAGGCTATGTAGGTTTAATTTTTTCTGAAATTGTTTTCTTATCAGTTCTCAGTCAGCGATGATAGAGAACTGGTTTCTTTTGTTATGAAAAAAATGCTATCTTGCAAAAAAAAATAAAATAATGAGAAGAAGGTTTTTGTCATATGATTTATTTCAGACGATAATTCCCGTTTTCGCCGTTAGTATATCTGCACCTCTTTCCACTTGGAAAAATGCCGTTCATATACTTACCACGAGATCGAGGGAAAGTGGTGGTATAAATGTTGGAAAATATGCGGTTGATATTGCCAGTTCCAATTACGTGTGTACTATGGGAGATACCCAAAGTATAGATTGCCATATGACTCCATCTGGGTCTGGCATCAATTGCTATTTCAATAATGGAAATGTCACAGAGGATATTTATCTTACATTTTATCTGGAGGATGTTCTGTACTATTTCTATATAACAGATAAGACAAACGATTCAGATCTTCGTCCTCAACTTTCTATGGATGTTGATAAATATTTTATAGATACTATACATATAATAAAGACAATAAGTGATTTTGTTGCACCTGATACTTACTTAAAAGGAATATGAGAAGAAGATTTGAAACATCATTAAAAATATATGAATATCAAATAGTTAGCAACTGTATAGGGGGGGGGTAATCATTGATGATGAAATAGTCGGTACCGTTCCACAAAGTGGTGTATTTACCTTTCTTTCTATAAAACAACGTCTGGGTTCTATAAGTATCCAAGGAGGAGTCCCATCTAATACAAAAGAGACTATCAGCGAACAAACAGAATCTACGAAAGAGCTTGTAGAGAAGGATGACATTAAACTTATTATAGGTAGAGTAGAATCTCCTTCTTTAGGTTTTTTGATACGTCTTTATTTGCCTGACCAGTTTACAGTGAGAGAACAAGAAAAGAAATATGTAACATATCGTGAAATACTATATACTGCTCCTGGTAAAAAATACAATGTAAACAATGATAATCCTATTGTAATGAATTACACCAGTGAGCAACATGAGTACCCAGATACGATAATAGGAGATCCTGTAGATAAGATCTACGAAACCGGCTCAGATACATCATGGAGTTGCGAACTTGTTGAAACTAATATTGAACCAGAGCCTTCTCCTACATCTTTTCAAAATTTGACCCTAACATCAATAGTCAGACCTATTATAACCAGGTTGGGTCAAGGCACTTTATATGCCACCTATTCCGCTCATATAAAACTTGAATTATATTCTAAAGCGTATGGAAGTATAGGTGAATATGTGGTAACATCGGAGACAGTTACGTTCGACAATTAAAACAATTCTGTATATAGAATCTATACTATCATCTATATGCAGAATTGTATATATAACTGCCTTAATCATTTGGAATAACTCCCACTACTTCTTCTGTTGCAGCTTTTTGTTTAACAAAATCTTCTGCCTCATCCCAAGAAGTAGCCCATATTTCACCAGCGTATTTTCGCCCGTTGATTTCAAATTCTGTCAAAAATTTCTTTTGTTTTTCTTCTTTTGTTTTCATAACTATAATTTTTAAAAGTGAATAATTAATTGAGATATATAATTATCTTAATTGATTTATAAAAAATGTACCCTATCTGTGAAAACTAAACCAATACCTTCTATAATATATCCTACTACAGGAGCTTTGTCAAATTCCTCCTTCGTAGCCCAAGTAGCATTATCAGGCATCAGTTCCTTAAATGCGTCCGAAACATCACCTTGGCACCAGCAGTTATTTGATACAACAACGCCTTTCCCTTCGATATTGACATACATTTTTCTTCCACCACATCCAAGGCCATTCCATCCTCTTGGCACGTTTTCCACCATAGGCTTAAGCACCCAGCTTTCACCGTCTATCCTAACCCATCCCGGATCGTCTTTGTGTTTGTCGTACATATTTTGCCAAAAAAAGAGCATTCGTAGCACCATCCCTTGTCTTCCATGATAGTTCTTATCTCACACCTTTCAAATCCATCTGCATCCATCGTGTGCGGAGAATGAGGCTGGTGAGGGGTGCCACATTTCGGACATACGAGTTTTAAATTCTTTTCCATATTATTTAATTTTTACGATCTTAATGGAATCTCCTATATTGTATTCCCCTTGGTGCCCAACGAATTTTATTAACCTATTACTGTGAGCTATTGAAACTCTTTCGTCTTCACCATAATACATTATATATCCACCACGTAAAGGTTTTAAATCGTATATAACCCATCCGTCATTAACTTGATTATCATATTTGCATGATGATAATACAAGTGTCATCAATAAAACAAAATATTTCATATTATTTTCAACATAAAAATTTATAACCTGGTTTTACCGCTTCCGCTTCTTCTTTTGTATCAAACATTAAGGTAGTAACGGCTCCCATGCCATAACAATCGTAAGACACTTTCACCCACCACCTGAAAATTCCCGATCCGTAATCATCATAATACGGCTCGGAAAGAACCTCTTCTACGTACCCATCTAAGTAATTCATGATCGTTCCTCCTTATTTTTAGATTCTGCTTCTTCGAGTATGCTAATTACTTTGTCAACAATATCTGAATCGGACATTTTCTCAATAAAAACATCCATCGCCTTAGTTATGTCATTGGCTTCTTTTTCTTCAAGAGCTATTTTTCCACCGGTAATAGCATCAGATAATGATGTAGATAAGTGTCTTATCTTATCAATGTTCATAAACGTAAATGGATTACCACCTTGACCTCCACCCATTTCTTTCATGATCTGATATCCACCTGAGATAAGTCTGCCTGATGTCGTGGCCAAGGAGGATACGATAAGGGCCAGGACCGCCGCTTCCGTCCGCTCCCCAGACACACCCTTCGACCACACGGCTGCCCTTATAGCGCCAGCCAGGTTGTCTATGTATGGCATGAGGCAGTCTTCCATAACTTGTGTTATATCAGCTATAACCTCACTACGCTCTTTATTTATGTAGTAGATAGAAGCATTGTACCTCTTTATCTCTTTGTCCATATCATTTAAAAGACGCTTGATATTGTGCTTATACATAGGACTGGTTTTAATTACTTCCTTTAGCTTAAGAATGTAATTATAAGCCTGGTCGTTTACGAACAACGTCATGGTCTCAACCGTTGAATGAAGCGTGTTAAGACTGTTAAGAATCTTATCGAAATTGTTTATCAAATAAGCTTTTCTGGCTTTTGCTGCATAGTTAATCATCGTATTCAAATTTTAGATTTTCAAGTTCGTGTATTTGTAACTTAAGAGACTTAATTAAGTCCGTTCTCTGTTCCTCTGCATATTTTAAAGCTTCTTCTTTACTTTTAAAAGCTTGATACCCCATCGTATAAGGAGTGAACCGGTTAGGGGTGTCGGCTAATAAAGTACCATCATAATCTTCTATTTTAGCTTTTACTTTTCTTATCTTACCATCTTGCATACATGTGTCTGTAATCCACACAAATGTATCATACATTTCTTCATATAATTCATACCATTCCGGCTTAGGAAATCTTAATGTGAATCTAATTTCGGTATCTTTCTCTAAGACATTAATATCATACGCCTCCGGCCACAGTTCTTTTATGCTGTCTTCATCTTCAGCATACGCCACCAATACAAATGAATTACTGGATTCTGCACTACACCAATATGGATATTTTATAGGCCATTTGACTGGACAGTAATCATTGTTACAGTCATCCTTTCTAATGTAAAATCTTGCTTTAATCATGTTATTCTACTTTTTTGATTTCGCTTAAATCGTCTTCATGCACCAAATAAGATCCTCTCCCCGGTCTTCCTTCTTTATTAACTTCCTGGATTGTAAATATAACTGTTCCAGGACTCATGATTTGCACGCTCTTAAAGAAACCAACAAGAGGCTCTTTCGGACGTTTGTAAAAAACGCTCACTTTATCTCCCTTCTTTAACCCATAAACAGAATCGAAATACTCTTTTTTGATTCTATCAATATTGTCTTTATGATTTCTTATAGCACGAAGCTCTTTTTCCCATAAATAATTTAGCTGTTCTTTTGTCATTTCTTTTCCTCCTTGTTTAAAGGCATTAACCCTTTTCCGTGCTTATCATACCACAGCATAGCTATACAGTTCCATGCGCATTGTGCAAGATGAAAACATCCTGTATCAGAATCCACTCTTTCTCCTTTCATGTATTCTATCAGGTGTCTAAACATTGCAGCGCGGTACCGTTCAAAGCCGTTGTCAAGATTCTGCCAATTATTAGGACCATATTTCTTGGCTCCGGCATGATAAACTCTTACAATATCCTCAATTTCTTCCATCGGAAGCAAATCCCATCGTAGTTTATCATCAATGATGTCATTTTTCACCGATTTTCCTTCTTTTTTATTATTTCTTTTTTCTGAACTAACAGGTTCTAATAATTCTAAGGGCATACAAATCTTTCCCCCTTCATAATATATGACAGCCATAACATCTACATTGTAGACATCTTCCGCCAACTCAACTATAGCTCCTCCAGGAACAATGTCATCTTTAAAAGAATAATCCTTTTTAACAAAAAGCAATTCTCCTTCTTTGAAAAGGACATCATCATTCTTTAGTATATAATCAACTGGTATATCGATCTCCATACGACCTTCATACGACAGCGTGACCTCCTTATCTCCTTTTTTGATATCTTTTTCACACACAACCTTAAGCCCTTTTTTGGCTACTAATGTTTTATAAGCATGAACATCTTTGTTAATAACCACGCTTTCCCCCTTTGGGATAATAATATCATCCATCTTTTCCATTGTTTTATCGTCTTTTTAATTATTTGATATAATAATATAGTCCATCATTTTTCTTTTGCAAAGCGATCAAATTCTTCTCCGCTCATAACAATGCGGTTAATGATAATTATGCCGTTATTGCTATAATCATCACTTTTAACTCCCATATCATCAAGCTCCTTCTCTAAGTCTTCAAATGTGGGACCTTTCTTGTCTTTAAAAAATAAAGTAGCATGTACAACCTTTCCGTTGTTTAGTTTTACTCTCACGGTATAGATATACCCTTTTTCCTCTTCATCCTTTTTGTTGACACCATCAAGGATGCTATTTATCATATCTTTGTCCTCACGTGATAGGTTGGATATAGCTATTCTGCCCTTTAATCTAAATACTTCGTTTTCGTTCATGACTTTCTGTTTTATTGTTTTCAAAATATTGTCTTACGGCTTCTATGGCTTTATCGTCATCAAAAGCTTCTTCAAACTCCGTGTAGAACCTATCTCGCTCCATGCAGAATGTGTTTTTCCCTTCCGGTATAGGACGGAACACAACCACCCTCTCTTTGTCGTGATTGGTTCCTATTATGTTATTATCTAAGATAATAGAATACCTTCTTGAACTCTTGTTGATAACAACATCATGTTGAAGACCATACAATTTAAGTATTTCCCTTAATTCATTTGTTTCCATTTATATTATTCCTTCCAAATTTACTTTAATAGAACTATTTATAGTTTTAATGCTTCCATCTATGGTTGAAATCACATCATCTAAATCATTTATAATACCTTCCATGTCATCAACCACCTCCTCCATATCATCTACAGCCCGATCTGATTCCCAGTATTTTTCTGAGTCTTGTAACGATTCCGGTATATTATCTCTCGCCTCAGTCTCTTCGTCTAAAATCATATCAACATCATCTTTGGCTGAATTTATGTTGTGCTTCAACTCTGACAACTTTGATTTGATGTATTCAAAATCCGTTTTATACTTATTTACATTGTTAATAACATCCGATATTTTTTTTCTTCTCTTGTTGTTCATGCCTTTATCCTATTATAATATTCGATAATCTTTTCTTTTCTATCTCCTGGTTTTACTTCCATATTCTCAGCCAAGAACCTAAAATACGACACCGGTATGTCCTTGAATCTAATTCCTTCATATTTTCCAAACCACATTATTATACTGTCAAGATCGTCCTCTCTCCTACCATCTCCATTCACAGATTTAAGCGAGGCTGCCCGGCGAAGGATCTCGTCTTTGGTAATAATATCACCCATCCTTATATTGGACAGAAGTTGATCGCCGGCAAACATACACCAGCCCTTAGAAGGGAATTGTTCGATTGTCAAGTCTTCTATCCGACCGAAACGCCTCATGTTGTCGCAGCAATCAACTATCAGCGCCTCTTTCTTGTCAGGATGGATGCGGACGGCGCGGCCTAATATTTGGTAATAAGTTGAATATGAGAAAGTTGGTCGACCAAACATCACACAATCAAGTTCAGGAAAATCAAATCCGGTAGCAAGCGTTGAATAATTAAAAACCACCTTCAACTTACCTTCTTTGAAATCTGATATGATTTGCTCTCTTTTCTTTTTGGTTGTTAGCGATGTTACGACACCGGTTATGGCTCCCATCCTGGCATTCATGAACTCTGATATTCTATTACATGATTCGATAGAATCCATACAGACCAAAATGGCTTTACGTTCGTTCATAAGTTGAAGAAGGCGCTTGTAGATAGAGTTGTTTAAGCCATTTCTTACAATACTTTCTTTAATAGATTCGTTGGTGTATTCAGCCCCGGTACTGTTTAACATCAGAGCCGATTCATCAAACGACCATCGTTCGTACTTAAGTGGACACCAAAACCCTTGAGAGGTTAGTTCTTGTATTTGAGTTACATGAACTATTTTCTTGAAGAAGTTATGCTCGTCTTTCGTCAGCATATTGAGCTTGCTATAGTTTCCTTCCAGCATGGAACTGTAGGTTCGGAGGCGGCAGGGAGTGGCGGTGAAGCCCAGTACCTTCGCCTCTGGGAACCTGTTCATAAACTCCATAAATTCAGAACCTTCTTCAGGAGAATATCCTGAATGACATTCGTCTATCAATAAGGTATCTATCCCTATATCCTTCAACCTCACCACATCTTTCTTTATGCTCTTTAATGTTGCATAAGTCATAGCCGACAGCTCCTTTATACCACATGAAGCAGAATATATAGTAGGTTTAGAACCGAATGATACGGCCTTTGCATAATTCTGCTCCAGAATCTCTTTTGAGGGCTGTAATACTAATGTCGGTCTATTTATTTCATGTGCTATCTTGGATATCAGAAGGCTCTTTCCACATCCGCATGGGGCTACGATTATGCCAGGCTTCTTAGATCTTCCTGTAAGAAACTTAAGCCCGGCATCTACTGCCTCTTTCTGGTAAGGTCTAAGTTCAAAGCCCATCACAATCTATTATATTATTTTTTGAAAGTTCTATTATCGCCTCTTTCAACATCTCCCTTGCCTTATTCTCATTATCTTCAAACAGGCATACACTGCATGTAGTACCTTTGGAGGGGTAGTCTCTGTAGGCTTCTGCTCTTTCTACAACGTACTCACAACAATAGTCGTGACTCATGTCTTTTGCTATACTTATAAAATGATCTTCTCCATCCATCAACACGCAATATTCAGCATCGTTTTCGCATGCAATAACACCTTTGTTTTTTAAAATGGATAGCACTTTATTTCCAAAAAGTCCAATATAGACCCATATATCTTTCCCTGCATTTTTGTAAAAAATATCCATCCCTTCTTTGATTGTGACTTTCTTTTCCATAACCCCTTATTTTATATCAGTAATTAAAATATATTTTTTAACAATATCTTCAAGACTCTCAGAAGAACGTATATATAGTTTTTCTTCGTACTCATATAGAGCGTACCCTTCTTTTATGTCTAATATCTTAATCACATGCTTGCCTCTTTCAAATGGATCCTCAAAGTAGCCCTTATGTTCGTATCTTTGACCTACTTTGATTTTGTCAGTTTTCTTCTTCATCTTATAACGATCTACTGCTTCACCTATTTTTATGAAAATTGTCGTGAGCAAGCATAATAAAACTAAATACAAAAGGATCGCTACTCCACATATTAGATCTTCTTTCATTGCACTCCCTTTAAGTAGTTAAACCAAATAGCCTCAAGTTTCTCCTGGAACTCAAACGCCTTTTTAAAATTTCCGCACCGTACCGCCACGTTCCTCATCTCTTCAAGATATATGACTTCCGGATCTTGCCGGTATTTTGTTCTTAACTTTTGAACATCCTCGTATTTCATCGCTTTATCTTTTTAGACGGATCCCAATCCGAAGAGAAAGGGCATTCGTTTTTGTTATGTAATCCAAAGTCACAATAATAACACAGTGCCGACGGGCAGGGTAGCTTGTTTTGCGAAACAGGCTGACTTAGGGTGGCACGCCGCTTGCTATATCTGGCTCCTTCTGCCCCCTGGATGTATGCCTGAAATGTTTTTACACTATTATCTTCAAAATCATACATTTTAGATAAAGTGTCATTTAGCATCTCTATAGATTTTGTTTTACGTTCTTCATCCACCTTAACCTTTTGGTACTGCCTGGTTCTGGTAAAGAAATAGATGTTCATATCTGGTAGAACCCCACCATATTTTCTATAGATGTAAAACGAATATATAGGATGCTGTAAATTCGTTTCCAACTTCTTAGAATCAAAAACCTTATTCCCTGATTTCCAATCTATGACATAATGGTGAATTACGTTCTTGCTCTTTATAGCCAGATGAAGGTCTACTGATCCTACTATGTACACATGGGTATGAATTACCCCATTTATGTCAACTGGCTTAGGAAGGCGGTACGGCAGCACAAAATCTTCTTCGACTCCAGCTATAGCGCCGTGTCTGATAAGTTTCTCACAAGGATTAAGATCACTATCAGCTATCATAAACCTATTGCCGTCTTTTTTAAACAGATCCACAATCCAAGCAAGAAGCTCCCCAGATTGTTTCATGGCTATCATCATATTTTCCGGTGATTGCCAAGGTATGTCTTCTTGGTAAGCATAGTAACTTATTGCTTCTCCAAGGTCTTTGCCAGAAGGCTGCCTTCCGTTCTTGAAGAAGTATTCCAGTGTCTTATGAATAACCGTACCATAAGACGTAGCTTCTTGTTTTTCTGTAGACCTTTTGCCCTCTACGTAAGTCTTATACCATTTCATTGGACAAGTAAGAAACGTATCTATCTGGGAATAAGATATGGCAAGACGTTTCACACCATTAAACTCCTTATATAGCAAATGCGTTTCCGGGACCATCATAAGCTATCGTCTTTAAATCCTTCCGGGTAATATACGACATACTTCTTACCATCTTCTGGTGTCATGGCGAACTGCATGTAGTTGTTACGATTACGATGTTTGCCATCCAATCCACGTTTCCAATACAGTATCCCGTCTATATCCACATAAGATCGGCCTCGGTCGGCTCTAACTACGTCCGTGTGCAGCAGATACCCGTCGGAAGACACGATCCACACTTTATCCCCTTTGTTTAAATAGGATATTCTTTTTCTTACAACAACCTTTTTCTTATTATCTAATGCAAATTCCTCATCAGTCATACTCTTCATCCTCCTCTTCTTCTGTTTCAAAATCAATTCCATAACACTGATCATAATGCTTGGTCAGTTCTTCTGGTTCTAAATCTTGTCCAAAATCCATATTAAAAATATTGTAATTAGTAAAGCACTGTCCCTGCCGGCAGGAAATCTATAAATGCTGCTTTTGCTTCTTCAATTAGGCCCAAGTGTAACCTTGGGCCATTGTATTTATTTTTTTTGTCATCTCCTTTTAACTTCTTTAAAGTATCTGCAATCGGAAGCTGATCAATGACTCCCAATGCCGGAGCAACGGCCTTAACAACATTGTTAAGGAAATTACCGGTGCTGTTCTGACCGCCGTCAAATACCGTGATATTTCCGAGATTGATGTGCTCGAACGCCTTAACCTGTTCTCCAGCAATTTCTTTCCACTGATTAACCATCTTGTACTGGATGGCGATCTGAGGATTGGATTCTGCTGCTTCCACCATAGCCTTAAATCCGTCGGCCTCTGCCATCAACGACTTTTTCTTACCTTCGGCTTCCGCTTCCAGCTTCATCTGAATAGCTTTTGCTTCCGCCTCTGCTTTTGCCAAATGTGCTGCTGCTTCAGCATCGGCCCGGCGTTTGATCTTCTCGGCCTCGGCATCAGCTTGCAACATAGCCTCCTGCTTCTGAATTTCAGCCGGCACAATCTTTTCAGCTTTAAGCGCAGCTTGAACCTTCTTAGCTTTAGCTTCTTCCACTTCTTTATCAGCAAGCTCTTTTGCCGTTTTCACAGCCGCTTCCGATTTAACTTTCTCTTCTCCGGCTTTCTTTTCTGATTGAGCTTTGATAACCTGCAATTCTGATTCTGATACAGCAACCTCTTTCTGGGCATTGTTGTAGCCTACAGAAGCATTTTTCTCAGCCTCAGCTTTCTTAATCTGAGCTTCAGAGTCTTGTATTGCTATAGCTGCTTGTTTGTCAGCTTCAGCTTTATTCTTTCCAACTTCTTCCATTCTTTCGGCTTCAGCTTTGTTTACTTCAAGTTCCGCCTTAGATCTTGCAATCGCTGATTCCTTGTCAGCCAAAGTCTTTGCTATAGCCGCAGCCCTATCTCTATCGGCTTGAGCTACACCGATCTGTTTTTCTTTATCGGTTAAAGCCAAAGCTACTTCTTTTTCTTTCTTTGTTTCAGCTACTACCGTTTCTTTTTCTTTTTCAGTATAGGCAATTTGAATCTCTTGCTCTTTTTGGGTATTAGCTACAGCCGTTTCTTTTTCCTTCTGTTGTACAGCAATCTTAATAGCACCCAGCTTTTCCTGTTCTTCGATATTAGCCTGTGCTTCGTTCAGAGCCTTGCTTTCAGCCTCTTTACCAAGATTCATGATGTAGCCGGCTTCATCTCTGATGTCACTGATGTTAATGTTCAAAAGATAAAGACCCAATTTATTAAGTTCGTTATCAATGTTTTTTCTTGCCTTATCCAAAAACTCATCCCTATCAGAATTAAGTTTTTCGATTGTCATTTCGGCAATAATCAAACGCATCTGACCGTAAACGATGTCTGTAATAAGATTTTCAGTAGATTCGGTATCCATCCCCAAAAGTCTTTCTGCTGCATTTTGCATGATTTCAGGATTTGTACTGATAGCTACTGTAATAGTTGTAGGCACATCTACTCTAATATTCTGAGATGACAAAGCACCGGTAAGCCTACAATCTATTTGCATAGGCTCCATAGATAAAATATCATAGCTTTGGATAATAGGCAACACGAATGCTGCTCCACCATGATATAATTTCGCCGATTTCTTCTCTCCACCTGTCTTACCATAAACGACCAAGACCTGATTAGGCTTACATCTACGATACCTTGATAAGACTCCGATGATTGTCAAAATAATCACTACAGCTAAGATGGGTGACACGTACATAATTGTTGTCATAACTTTTAAAATTTAATTGTTGATAAAAAAATTAGATAATTAATTCTCCTTCTTCGTATTTTATATTCACCTTGTCACCGTTTTTGTAAGTTTTTCCAGACAAGCATCTTACTCTCATTTGCTCCTGTCTTCCATTTTTCGAAATATTTACCATATAATGATTCTTCCCTGATCTAAACACTATCTCCACCTCTCTGCCATTTAAATCTTCCGGACATTCGTACACCATTTCTTGCTTTAACTTAAAAAGTAACTTATATACGTAAAACAAAACGATAAAGAAAAACGACCCTATCACAACCCCTACTAAATGGGAACCCGAAAAGTAGGTAGTCCAGCTATATCCAAGAATAAAATGTGTTATGCCCTTGAATGATATGATGTCCGACAAAGACATACTTAAATCAGAAGCATCATCAATATCAATATCCGTATCCAGATCAGATCCTAATATCGACAACAAAAACTGTATAACGAAAGCAAATGACGCTATTAAAGCCATGCATAAAATTATGTCACTTCCCATATCCTTCTGTTATTATTTTGTAAACAAGATCAGTCATATCTTTGATGGTCTCCATATCATAATCAATAATAACAATATTGAATTTTTTGTTCCACCATCATTTCCAGTTCAATTTGATCAATAGAATCTAATCCAAGTTCTTTAAACGTCACATCTTCTTCATGAACTATATCTATTTCCGAATTAAGAAACTGAGTAATAATTATATCCTCTATTATCTTTCTGATTCTTACTTTTTCCATTGCTTTCTAATTTTGTTAAATAAATACGTTTTTATGTTTTTCAATCGCTCTTTGTCTGTTTCAGAACTTCCGGTAAACAAATAATCCGGATTGCCTTTAGCTGGCGGCGTAGGCAATTTAGATACGGCAAACAACCAATCCATTTCCTTATTCTTCTTAGACTCCAAATAAGGTTCGGTAGCGATCTTAAATTTTTCAGCTATTAAGTCAAAGAGCTTTGAATTTTTAAGGTTCATATGGACTGAAAAAGCCTGAGAAGGCGGTTTCCATATGAAGTTACATAAGCTCATTGTATAATCTCCTGACTCTGCTATATAAGATTCCGTTACCTGAAGTATGACCTCTTTCTTGAATGAGGTGTTACCCATAAACCAACACAATCTGGATTCTGCTTCTTTTCTGCTGGCACCTATGTCTTTTGAATATGATTCGTACATTCCTATCATAATCTTCAACGTTTCCAGAACCTCGTCTGTCATCTCCGGCGTCTCTATATAATTCACAAAAGACGTTCCTTTGTTGGTCAATCTCATCACGCCTGATTTTAATTTCTCAACCAGGCCAAGCTCTATATACCTCCCAGCATCTTCTTCCGGCATGGCTTCGATCATAACCGTATCCTTCTGTCTTATAGCAAGAAGATTAGCCAGATCATTAGGAGTCATGTCTGATGCTGCAAGTTGTCTGAAATTGATGTACATGCCTAATCAGCTTTAATAAAAATAACATCCTTACCATCCTCCCTCTCTACGTGATTACACGGGCCTGCGACTACATCTACCGACCCGCATGTAATGTGGTCATTAAATATACATCCTTCACATCCTAAGTCTGGCTCTGGAGCATCCACACATTTTAATCTCACAAGTCCGGCATCAAACACTTCTCCTACTTTAAATTCCTTCTTTTCCATATTTCCTCCTTGTTTTTTAACTGTTGTACCCTTCTTTGATAATCGAATTTCTACCGGTAGACACCGACTGACGAAGATCATCATGTACAGAATCTACCGTAGAATACTTGTTTCTGGTTGTAAAAATCACTTCCAGCATCTCCTTATAATCACCTAAAGCTACTTCATATCTCGGATCTACTTTGGCTTTTCTTTCAGCCTCGGCATTACTTTTAGCCAGCTCTCGGTCGAGAAGATCTTCTTTGATTCGGTCAGCAATCATATCAAGCTCTTTTTTGATTACTTCGCCGGCTGCCCGAAGTTGACCTTCTACGTCACCAAGCTGATCTTGGACGGTTCCTATTTCTTTCTTTAAACGATCGTATTCGTTAATCATACCCATATCACCTGCATAGCCGGAAAAGTCCTTGATTATTTTGGTTCCTTCTTTAAGGAGCTCAATAACTCGTCTTTTGCGTTCTCTGCTTATTAAAGACGGAAGACGATAATTCATATCCGCCACCGCCTTGTCGTGTATGGAGTTGATTAAAAACATCTCTCTTTCATCCCCTGCGAACTCAGTAAGAACCAAAAGGAACTTACTTATCAGGTATTCGTTTTCTTCTACGGTAAGTCTCATACGTTTCTTTTTTTTAATATACTGACTGTTCTTCCTTTACCTCTTGTTCTTGATCTTGATTGTTCGTAACGTTTTCCACAGTATAGAGCTTGGGCGGCGTCGGCGGCTGGTTGGGGTTCACGAACTTCGTCCCTCCCTCCCCGTACATCCATCCATGCCCCGGCAGGATCTCTGGGTGGATTGTATTAGTAAGCTCTTCCATACTAACTTGCCTTACCTTCAGTATATGATGAAACACCAGTCCGGCTGTCCTGAATGATGTTTTGTTTTCAGTTTTAAACCGGTCAAGAGTCTGATACCAATCTTTTCCAAATATCATATACTTATCCAGCCCGTATCTGCGAGGATTATGCAAGCCTATCATTAACGTACATAGTTGTCCCAACGTATCAGATTGGTAAAAATCAGAAAGACGCGGAGGCTGCTCTTGGGGACTTTTTATCCGTCCTTCTATTTCTCTGTTGAATTGGGATATAATGAGAAAAAATATGTTTTTATACACTAATTTGGCTTCATTTATTACCGCCACCAAATCATCTATAGCCGACTTAGGATCCAATCCCATTCTTTTTATCAAAGCAATATGATCGACTTTAAATATTATAAGACGTTTGTCTTTATGTTTAGTAGCTATATGATACACAGCCGCCTCAAACTCTTTTACCGTACATGGAGCATCAATGTATATTATATTATTTCTGATTTCACCTTGAAGGATTTCAAACATTCTCGTCTCTTCTATCGTATTAGAATCTTGCCTTCTTAATATTTCAGGAGCCCGCTTTTTCATATCCTGGCTCATTCTGCGAAGAAGAAGATCTTGAGGATTCATTTCGAACTCGCAATTGACAAGAAAATAATCTTCTGCTTGCGGGTTAATCATCGGATTCATCACATTTTTCAATATCTTTTGAGCCACATACGATTTACCTACAGATGGCCGGGCTCCTATGGCAATAGCATGCTGAGGGAAAATGCCTCCAAGCAAAGCCTCGTCAATATAATCGTATCCGGTTTTAGCGGGGATAAGTTCTCCCCGCCTGTATTTTAAGATATTCTCATACGCCTCTTCCATAACCTGTTTAGAGGTCTTGAATATCCTTCTTATATCTATCCTATTTGCTATCTCCTCTTGCATTTTTGTCACCTTTCGTATCCGACTTGGATCCCCTATTAGCTTTTACTGATTTATACCTAAGACCGTTCTTGGTATGAGAACAATCCTTGCCTTTCCTCCAGCCCTTGCCCTTCTTCTTGTCCGTTTCGTAGTTTTTACGACCAAGTTCCCGGCGTTTGGCTTTCTGTTCCGGTCTGGCATTTATCTCCTTGTCTTTTTTAGCCTTTTTCTTCCTGGCTTCGGGATGAGTCCTGTAGTACTCTGTCGATCTACCCATGTGCTTATATTTTTTTTGATTAATAATAGCACAAAGATAGGCAATTCGCGCCCTATTTCAACCTGCCGTAGCTCATATCAGGATCACACCAAACATATCCGTCTTTCTCATCATGAAGATACTCAGGACATCCCCTGCATGCACTACTCCCTGACACTATTTGATTATTCTTATTAGGACACTTATCTCCAGGTTTATGCCATTCTATCCTCGAACCTGATCGTTCTTTATTTATATGACAGAACTGAAAGACTTTCCCCATCGTCTTCTCACCGAACATGCCTATATGCGTATATTCTTCCGGTATAGAGAGAAATTCTGATAAATCTTTATACATCCTTTCCTGTTCTTCCGGCGTAGACCACAGTCTGTCAAGTTCGGCATGGACTCTTATTTTAAGAGACCTTAGTGATGGGCCCGCAAGCCGGCCTTTAGCTTTTCCCTTATTCGGCCCTGATTCATGAACACCGACATAAGCGTTGCATGGTTTACACATCATAACCATCCCTAAGCCTTTTCTGCTATATATTTTATCGGCATTGACCAACTCGGTTTCTCTTCCGCAATAAGGACAAATTTCGCCTCTTAAAATCCGTTGTTGGCGCTCATTAAGTTCCATACCCTATTCTTTTGTTTTTCTTTAAACTTTTCATACAAACTGCTTTCAGTTTCCATTTCTGAGATCTCTACCTCTACGTCCTCTCTTTTGAAAATTACTTTCTTGGCTGTCGGATACGCGCATTTAGAGATACGAATAGCATTACGAATAGCGTAAACAAAATACGTTTCTGGTGACGATTCGATCACCACTACCTCGTTTAAAGTGTTTTTGTAATTTTCCATGTTATCTACTTGCTTCAATTATATAACCTGAATTATCTTCACACGCCTTTTTATATTCGATAAGAAACTTAAGAAATGAATCATAAGACCCCCATCCGTTTTTCGGCTCGTATCTCAAAAGACTTTTTCTCTTAGAGATCATAATACATATACCTTTTGTAAGTACATTCTTCATCTCATCGGTATCTATTTCCCTACCCAATTCTTCTGGTCTCCAAACATAATCGTATAGCGTTTCTTTATTTTCTGATACGAATATTCTTTGTGCCATCTTGTTCATGTTGTGGGTAATGTTTGCAACCCATTCACGATCTTCTTTCTTCTTGTTCTTAATATAAACATCCAGGCTCATGATATTTTTCCTTTACCTTGTTACTAATTATCAAATCTGCCACATCATCTCCATCTCCTACATTTTCAACATTTTGAAGATAGTCCGATACTTTTATCCTTGACTTCATCATCATTCCATCTATCTTTTTACTCCATGTATCAAATGCTTGTCCTTTGTCCGGAAAAGCTACAGTCTTTCTATCTTTTAAAACATCTATCACTTCCGGCCTTAGATTCTGCAACCCTCCGGTGGCCACAAATAATTCATCTGGTTTATTCACAGCGCATATAATAGCCGTCTTTTCTGATTCCACCAGATTAACCACCTTATCCGGATACTGGCTCAGAAGATGTTCTCCGAACAGGCATTGTCTAAACAAGAAGTCTCTTGCATGCAATGAGTGATAAAACATGACATGGGGTCGCTCATTGTCACCGTCTTTTTCCTTCACTCTTTTTACATCAATCTCATTCCCCTGGCTGTCGGTCTTTATATAAAAGTCCATGATCTTGCCGGTTCTACATACAAAGTCCTTATCTATCTGCCAGAATATACAACACCCTTTCCATCCCCATAAGTCCATTGTTCCGACATGATATCTTCTAAATACGTCAGATACCCTTTCTTTTCCCCATAGAGACGATAAAAATCTAAATACAGTATTTCTATCATCTGGAACCACAGTCCTCTCAAACTCGCTAAAAGGTATGTAATTTACAACATCAGGGTTTACAGGAGGACGATAAGCTCTTATACACTTATTCCCAGAAATCCAAAGATCTTTGTCACCTACATCCTTACCGGTAGGTCGTTTATCGTAACCGCAAGTCCGTTCATGATCGCATCTTCCGAACTCGTTTCCAACAATCTGACCTGTTGCCACATCAATATAAGGAGTAAGGCACCGGCCTTTCCCGCAGGCCGGGCAGGTTAGCTTCAGTCGGCTCCTGCCGGGTCTGCGGTCAAGTTGAAACCTAGGTACGTTTTCATATTTTCTAAAATCAAGCATTTTTAACTCCTCTCATTGCTTCTATGATTCTATCTGCTATAGTTATAGACCATGACACCACATCTGGTACATATACTCCGCAATCTATTTCACCTTTTCTATTTTGTGCTTTAACAAACTCAATAGAATAAGCCTTAACAAGATCGAATCTACGTTGTTCCCAGTCTACATCTTTGTTTTCATCATCCACAGGAAGGGTATCGAGATAATAATTTAAACTCTCATTTATCACACTTCCGTTACTGTCGTAGAACTGTATTTTATCATGATCACTCCTTATAGTTGAACCACTGAAGGTGATTACGTCTATTATCTCCCCGGTTCTTCTAATTTTTCTTTTCATAATTCTTTAGATTACGAATCTTTTAGACATTTCCTCAGCAATATCATATACAACAATATGATCCTCTTCATTGTATGGCTTATTGATATTCAGCACTCCTTTTCTCACTTTGAACCTCTTATCTTTTCTGATATGATTCAACATCCCTTGTTGGAACACACAGTCCGCTTTCTCCATAGCAGCATTTTTATCAGACCATTCTTTTAGCGTATAACCTTTACTGTTCGTGCTTTTTGGAGAAAAATTCATAATACGTGCATCAATTCCGTACCAGTTTTTAACCATTCTCCTTTCAGCCTCCAATTGAAAAGCATGTTCATTTCGTATGTCACCTGATTTAAAATCTAAGATAACAATCTCTTCTTTCTCCACTTCTCTCACTTCCTTCTTCGGATCTCCTTTTTTGAACTGCCCCGTAGCCCTTTGATACACGGCTCCAAAATAACCTTCTTCTTTGTATTTGAATGTCATTTTAACCATCGCATCTATCGGCGTAGCTACCAAATAATCTTCTAATGATAATATCCTTTCAATCATCATCGGCTTAACCTTATACTCCGAACAAAACTTAGCAAACTTCATAACTCTGACAATCATATCGTCAAGATCATCTATGCTACCAAAGAATTTGTCAAGATTCTTTTTCGATATCTTCAGCTTACCTTCTTGTACGGTCTTAACTATAAAACTTCGATTTAAGACCATATCTCTACCTGTTAGGTACAATCCGTATAAGTAGTGCATGATCGTTCCTTTATCTGCATCATATTCTGATACTTCTTCCGGATTGCGACCAATCATCCTCATCTCCTGTCTCCATTCTTGAAGAGCCGTCTTGTCATCTACGAATCCGTCTCTAATCATGGTTGTTACCGAGGCGTATATCTTGGCTGTCCCATCGTCCATCTTTCTTACATAAAAACGATTACCGTCTAATGTCAATCTTACGAATTTGGGAGTCTCGATCTTCTTTAACTCATCGCAGATATAAAACGGCTCTAACGTTTCCTGATTTTCTGTAAACGGATTCGAATCTTCTTCTCCAGGATTAGGAGCAGCTTCCTCTGCCGGAGCTACCGGTTCCTCCTTCTGGGCCTGCTCTGGCTCAGGCGACGGCTCTTCAACTACTGGAACCTGTCCACCTCTTTCCGCTATGTCTCTGTTCTTTATTAAAGACATAACCTCCTTCTTCAACTGCTCTGGTGTTTGGTTAGGATCTGACACCGACATCACAACATCGTTCATTCTAAACAACGTATTTTCTACTCCTTCCACCATAGGGACAAACCCTAAATCTGTTAATATTTTAATCTTTTCTTCTATCATCTCAATTTCTCAATTAATTCCTCTTTAACATAATACAACACAGTTACAGCCTCATCAATATCTGCGGCCGCTCTCTCAAAATCAATCAATCTCTCACTATCTCCTCTTTTTATGTTGGCAATGAAAATAACTTCATCGTCAGCTTCTATCGTAACCTTATATTTTTTTTTCTCATATCCCATATTCTATTAAATATATTTAAAACTACTCATCTGTTTTAATACATCCCCTCGGAGACCTTTCGGTCTCCTTGGTAGATGTAAATCCCGTTAGGGATAAGTCAGGAATATTTCATCCTGTTAGTACCCATCGCCAATGTTATAAGAGGTTTTATATAATGGCAACACTGTTTCGTCAAATACACTACTCCTGTTTAATCACCATCCTTAGAGCTACAGACTTGGGCAAACATCCGTAGGTAACTATATATTCTCAAATAACGTAGTGTTTGTTTCAACACTTAGGCTAATAACCCGATCTCTGAAAGAGATGTATTAAACTTTTATAATAGAATTATATTGGTTTAATACTATTTGGGGTTATACCTGTCAATTATTTCAATAATCAACCTACCTCTTTCTTTAATCATTCCCCTGTTTTCCATATCCAGTACCTTCTTTACCGCATACTTCCACACAAAAGGAAATTCTGTTTCAAGTTTATCAAATTCCATCCTGTCAAGATACATGTCGAATACCGTATGCTCCGATTCATGTAGAAAAACTATATTATCTCTGCAAGTGGCAACCGACTTATATATCCTTTTTGGAAGTATGTGACATACGTTACATACTGTAGGAAAATGAATAGCCTTACCGGTCATAGACATTCGAATACTATTCAACTCCTCCAGCATAAGACGAAAAAACCCGGATAAATCCGGGCTCTCTAACTTTTTCTTCTTGCTGTTGTTTTTAATGGATGTAATTCTGTCTTTTTTCTTCGGAGTCAACTCTTTGCTCCTGCAAGCCTGGCATAAGCCATGACTTCTTATCATCACTTTTCGTCCGCATCTTTCGCAGACGTACAATTTCTTTTCCACTCTTTATATTTCGATACAAGTGATATAATTGAAAAAGATACCGCCGTTAAAGACAACGTATATGGTAAGTTCATTAACCATCTCGGTACTTCTTCGGTCTTAATCACTATCAACAAAGTAGCACCCGCTACTACCAATAATACAATTGCCGTCGCAAGTGCTACACGGGAAACAACATCACTCATCAGTTTTCTTTTCTCCCAATTTTTCTACACCTTTTTGCAGATCGTATTTAAACACTTCAATGATCTTTGTTTCAGCAATAGACTCGCAATTCCAGTCTCCCAACGTACCCTGCATACCTTTAGTCAACACAGCTTCGGCGTCTTTAGGATTGCCGGCTTGGACATACATATAGCATGGCGTTTTCTTTTCTTTACCTTTCTTTTCATCCAGTGTAATGTAATTCACCTTGCACTTATACCAGTACTCAGCTTCTCCGTTGAAAAAGATTTCTGACACTTTAATAGGGTTAATTTTTACAACCTCGAAAGAATTGTACAAATCCTTAAAGATCTCCAACGATCTTGATTCTACCTCTGTATAAGACAAGGCATCCACCAAATACTTTTCAGTTACTTTCTTTTTTTTGCCGTTCTCGATATTATCAATCTCGGCTTTTACCGTAATTTCAAACCAGCGATTCATTGTATTAATATTCAATTAGTTGATTTCTTTCCTTTTTCTATACTGTTTTTAAATCTTTCAGAACACCACTGCAAAACATCCATCATCATCATCTCATTATTAGATAAGATGCCTTTTATAATTAACGCCAATTGATGCTGTGACATTCTTAGGCTCATATCAAATCTTCTTTCCTCTTCATTTACTATCGTGGCTACGAAATACTTACACCCCTCTAAGTGCGTCAGGGCTTCAATCATAGCTTCTTTTATCTCTTTTTCTTCCATTTTGTTTGTTTTTTTTGGACAAAGATATGTCTTTTGATAATAAAAAAGATTCAAAATGATTTAATTTAGCTTAATTACTACTCTTTTGATTCGTCCGGCATAGGCATGTCAAACTTTTTCCTGATAAACGATTCTGTTTCTTCATTGAATGGATAGGCCTCCTTAATAAAATTCATAGCTACCTCCATATCACCGTCTGCTATATCTTTATACCTTTCAAAGATACCAACCAGGTCATTGTTATATGAACGCTCTTGTTTTATGTTGTACACGTATTTCAACACCCTGTCTTTAATTTCATTGGCATTTTTCAAAGTGTTATTGAAGGAATTTATACTTTCCAATTCTGGATCTTGGTTTTCCTTGTTTACCTTATCAAACTCTTCTTTGCTATACCCCGCTTCCCCTTTAATAGCCGGGCAAACACTTTCTTTTATGATCCAAAACTGTTCATACGATCCTGTCAGAAACCTTGATTCTATTTTAAATGCATTATATTTAACAAGCAAATTAGCCACCTCAGTTGCACCTTCTATGGTTCTAAAACCGATGCCGACATCTTTTAACATAAATACTGGAACTCCCGTTCTTGGATACACGACTTCTTTTTCGTTCTTTATATTCCAATTTTTAGCTTCAATTGGAATACCCTTACCAACAAGCCCTTTGTCTATATACAGACTTATTTCGGCTCTTCTTTAATCCCGAAGAAGCGTTTCAGATATTCTTTTGCTTTAGGATTTTCGCTTTTCTTTAACGCTTTAATCATCTTCTGTTTTTCCGAATCTGTTGCAAGTCTATAACATTCTATGTGGTTTTCGTGTGCAGCCAAATTATCCGATATATTAAGACTTGTTCCCGCTGCAAGACTCGCATACAAAGATGTTAAATATTTCCCATGTATATTTAAAATAAAAATATAACTTCCATCTTTGTTGCTTAACACATCTCCATCTTTAAATGTAGTATATTCCGGGACTTCAAGAAGGAGGCTATTTTCGCTGCTAATTGCTTTTCCTGTAGCAGAAAACCAATCTGCTGATACAGAAATCGAATGAATTACAACCAATAACGGATAAATTGATGAATTGTCTTCATATACGATTTCTGCTCTATTTCGTCCTTTCTCTGTCACAATCTGACCTACTCTTTCCCCTATGTTTATTTTTTTTCGCCGTTTCTAAATCAAACGGGATTGTTACCATTTTATATTCCATAATCTTATTTGTTTTTATTGGTTCCTAAAAGATGTTCGTTCCCTTCGTATGGGATACACTGACTGAATGTTACGCCTCCCAAACATTCAAATTCTTCATATATTCCTGATCCTCTGGAGAATAAATGCAATTTCCACCTCTCTTGGTTAGTTCTTCTCACCAGCACTCGTTCAAATGGTTTGAAGTCATGTTTCGGCATCTCATCTAATAGATACTCATATTCACTTAAATATCGTTTTATTATATCTATTTTTCTACTGTCTTCGGCTTTTATAATCTTTTCTGCTAAAAATTTCTTCTCTTCTTCTATAGCCTTTCTTACATGCCGATTTTTATCTTCTCCATACACATCAGTCCATAATTTGTTATGATCAAATTCAATATCTCCAGATATTGTCATTCCACATATACTTCCCATTACCCCTTTGGCAATAAGTCCATCATATATAAATTGACATCCTTTAGTGCTTGTTAATACATCTCCTTTCTTGAAATACGCTCCAGCCTCTACCCTCAATTCCAGAGTGGTGCCGCCAATAATACAACCTTCCGTGTTGGCATATATAGCACTTATCCCATATCCATCTTTTTTTTACAAAAAGCAAATTATAAGGACCTGCACAGTCTTTCGACTCATATACAAATTCTATTTCAATATTATCAATTAATACCGAACCTTCTATTTCTCCGCTTTTAATTTTTCTCGCCGTATTTAAATCAAACGGAACAACAATTGAATTTTCCATATTTTTCTTGTTTTTAATTATGTGATTAATAAAATAAGATGGGCTACTTACACCCATCCCAGTTGTTTTGCTATTCTCTCCATTTCGTTATATGCTATCCTATGACATCCAGCGGTTAGCAAATCGTTTTCGTACCGATTTAGACTCCACTGGTGACCGGTGACGTCCTCCACCAGACCGTGCTGAAACTCTGCGCCCCGGTGCATTGCCGACACAGCCCGCCACAGTTTTCTGGCTTCTGCTATTCCAATCTTTATCTGTTTACTTGTCTCAATAATATTTCCTTTTATACGAATCCAGGCGTTAGGTTTTTCACCAGGAATATAGAAAGGTGTATTCAAGAAATTGATTTCTCCTGACTTCCACTCTTCCAGTTTTTCATCAAAATCCTTGTAACGGGCTTCTTCTTCCTTTCTTAATCTCTCTAATTTTATTCTTTCTCTTTCTTCCTCACCCTTTCTCCATCTTTCAGATCTTTCTGAATACTTAATCCATGTACCTTCCCCGCAAACTTCATCAACAATCACATTTACGGTCCCTAACACTTTTAATCCTTGATGATCCAATAAAATTTGAAAGATGCGTTTTAATTCATGTACGTGCTTACGCTTGATACTATCTTCGCTCTTGGATAATTCATGATTGGTTCCAAGCCAATCATTAGCACTCTTTTTAAGGATACTCTTAGCAGTTCCCATGTTAAAGAACTGAATGTAATCCATCATATTCCCAAAAGCGCCCCAAATATCTGTATAAGATAATTCTGTTTTAGCTCTTTTGTATTTTTCAATAGACTTCTTAATTGATTCCAGTTTGCTGGCAACGAACCTCATATTACCAGTATCCGATATATTATCCCCTACACTGAAAACCATTGCCCAAGTTGGTATCGCATTACGAACATAGCATTGATGTTTGCTCGTGGTAGCAGAATAATAATCTTCATTTATCAGGTATGCTTTCTTCCCTTGTTTGTTTTTTACTATTCTTCCGACTTCAAAGTGATGCCCATAAGAATAAATACTTGTACCTTCAAAGAAGAAATTGCTCCCTAATGCTGATTCTTCTTGTTCATGAGCCCACAAGTGAGCGACCATTGAATTGTTCATATAAATATCTTTTTAATTGTTTAACTTACCTTTATCATATGACATTCTCTTTTCGTATTTTTCAATACGTTCGGTTATCATATCGCAGAAGACTTGCCCCTCTTTTTCGGAACCTCTGAAGTAACCAATCATCTTCAGGATGTTCCCGTCAAACTCATGAACGAACTTGTTATAATAATGTTCACCCATAACTTTCCCATATTTTTCCACGAACAAATCCTTGTCTAACGACTCATCCTTAAAACAACGGTTGTAATCCCATCTTACGATACGAAACAATGTTTCAAAATTCAATCTTTCCATATCCTGTATTTTATTTAAGCTCAAACCTAATATCTTCTGGCAATTGAGAGCGGTCTACCTTATTCACAAAATCATCAAACTCTTCCTGTGTGATTTTTTTCTCCATAACCGTTCCAGTTGAAAGACAAAGTGTTCGTGTGAGGATAATATATAACATTATTAATTGGCAATCCATAATCAAACACACAGAGCATTATCTTCTTTTCTGCTTCTGCTTGTCTGATTTTCTTATCGTATCGCTCACAAATTTCAGCACGCTTTTTCAACATCTTTGCCTTATGAGTCTCTTCCCTACGTTTTTCGATACTTTCTGCGGAATAATACCCAGCTTTAATGCGCTCTTCAATAAGCAAACGTTCCTCGTCCGTTAATGTCAAAGTAAACCTTTCCTTTTCCGGCATATACGGATTTACCCATTTCTTGCCACACAATTTTTCAAGTTCCGCAATAAGTTCTTCTGATTCTCTTTTCCATCTATCTACGATTCCAAGACTGAAAAGCAGATACTTGAAATACATCTTATCCTCAGAGGCTTTATATAATTCTACGCATTCTTGTTCTGATATACGCAAATACTCCATTGCCACAGACATACCACTTCTTCTAACGTGATATATGCCATTTTCTACCGGATGCATAGGAGCACCATAATGGTTACAAAGATGCAACGATATGAATTTCGCCAATTCCGGAAAATGTTTTACGACTTCATCGTGGCAGCAGCTTCCTAAGTAATCCTCATATTTTCCATGCTTGTTTTTCCAGTCAACGTCGGCTGTTATGCTCCAGTCGCATATGTTATTTTTGCAGTCATCATCCAAAGAGATTCTAACTGTTATTCTATAATCTTCTTCATTTTCTGTAAAGAATTTTGTACCTGAATAAAACAGTTTGTTTGTAGTTTCCATATTATTTTAGTTTAATCATTACACTTATGAAAAATAAAATCTGCACACTCTCCGGGAAGTGTTCCTGCGTCATTACAACGGTAAAACCCTTGTGTTTCCAAATCTACATCTACCGGATAACCTTCTGCTGCTTCCAAGAAGCGTTGGATTTCCTCACATTCTTCATCCGTTAATCCAGTGTAATCATCATTGATTAACGGGCAAGCCCAATAAGAGGGCAACCTGTATCTTATTACTTTTATGCTCATAGTTTTATTAATCTACAGTTACTATCTTCAAATACCGGAACCTTCCCTTGTTCTCTAAAATAAGCAGTGGCCACCTTGAAAGCATAAAGCGGATTTACTTTCTGGATTTCTTGTTGTGATTTATAGAAAGATAGCGGCTTACATACATAGAAATTTTCATTGCCAAGACTCCCAAAAAGCCAATCCATACTACCTTCATCACAATTAGTGCCACCCAGTATTATTAAATCACATCCGGTCTTCCGGGTTCCCAAAATAAATGCCTTGTTCTTATTCTCTGGCTGCATAAATATCTCCTTGTCGATTTTAAACCAGTCGCTCTGGCGACTCTCCACATCCCGGCGAACTATTTCGTCAATTTCAAGTGCATATTCTTCTTGTGTTTTCATAAGATATGTTATTAAATGTAGTTATATAATTTCTGGATAAAATCACTCATGGCATCAGCATACACAACCTATTCTTCTAAGCCATTCTCTATCATGACTTCCTTTATCAATTCATCTGTCTCCTCGTAACATCCCCAGCAAGAATCAACCTCTTCCCATTCTTCGCAATCTTCATCCTCTCTTGATTCGTCTTTGTATTTCTTGGTAAATGCTACCTTCTTTTCAAGAACGTACCCTTTTACATCTCCCCACATCCACATACCTATGGACTTTACCTCATTATCTATAATCTTGGCACAATCTTCTTTCCAGTCTCCTTCTTTGTTGCAGACTTCATTATCATATTTTTCTTTTGTAACGTATGCTATCCCTTTTATATAATCACCTTGATTATAACCCCTTGTCGACCACTCTATAGCTACCACATCTTTTCCATATTTGGATATGATATCTAACAGGTCTTCATCATCCAGATCCTCTATTAATTCTCCTCTGCAATCAAAGTCCTTCAAATCACCTGGTGAAAACTCTTGACCTATATATAGACTTGTCTTATGTTTCAACTCCCATACATTGCCACCTCTGTTGTATGTGAATGAGATCCCATTCGCTTCCCCTTTCTTTAAATATTTTACAATGTCTTTCTGTTCTATATGCTTCATTACAATAGCATCAATAACATCTCTAAGATCATGCTTGTTATCGTAGAAGAAAGTTTTCCAATTGCATTCATCATGTAATCGATGTGTATCTGAGTATTCAAAAAAGAATGACCCAAACAAACCCCAATTAGTTATAGGACATTCTGAATCACGGCAATAATACACTTTAATTCGATAATCGCCTACTTCTTTTGTTGTAATAAGATCGTCTTCCATGTCTTTATATTTTAAATAGTTCTTAATTTTTCTTCGATAAATGCATCTATTTCATCATAGTATGATCCATCAAAATCACAATTCCCATATTCCTCTGCAAACTCTTTAGCCCACCCTTGAATGATGTCAAATGCCTCTTCCCTGCTACATTCTTTTAATCCCGTTTGCTTTAGCTATGGGAGTATGTCAAAGAGTGAATACTATATATCTAACACCATAACTGTTATGTTTGTATGATACTAAGAAACCCTCATAACGAGCAAAATCAATTGCTATCTGTTCATGTACCATACGAATCGTGTTACCGTTAGGCGATACATCGGTTTCTCGAATATGCTTGTCGCAAATAAAACTTGCATATCCATACGCCTTAATTAGACGAGAGATTTTACTAATAAATTCGTCCTTACTAAATGGTGCTTCTTGCGCTATTTCCATACGCAATTTTTCTGCTGCTGTCATAATATTAATTTATTATTCTACATCAATTATTCCATACTCTGCCACTTCCAACACATCCTGTACTATTTCCGGATAGTCAGTTGTATCTAACGAAGCATCTTGTACGTATGCTTCTGCTAATTTCTTGGCTTCTTCAAACGATTCGGCTTGTATATATAAGTCAAGCGTCAATGAAAACGGGTATAACATAGCTAATCAGTTATTCTGTAATAATAATCAAGTTCTTCTCCCTTAAAGTTGCTCATGGCATACTCGTCAGCTTCTCGCCACAACCGGTCATACAATGCAGCCAGTTCACGATTGCTTTCATAATGCTGCCAGATTTTATGATTCAATACGAGCGTTAATTCCGTGAAGAACTTATAATCGTCTTTCCATTCGCTAAACGCACGTCTGTAGGTATCTTTGACACCTACTATACCATACTTGTCGGCTATACTAAAATCTTCCCAAAAGGTAGTCAGTAGGTTATAGCCCACTTCTTTCATAAATTCTTTGAATGTCATAAACTATTATTTTAGGTATATAATTATCTTATCTTATCAATGACCTCTCTCTTGAACTCGTAATATTCATATATGCGACCTTTATAATCAGCCACCATTTCTTAAAATTACTTCTGCTTCTTCTGCGCTGTTAAGTTTTAATTCGTTTCCCATTTTATGTATTGTTTTCGCCGTTCACTATCTGATTAATGTATGGCCCTGGCCACGAACAGCTAGGCTGGCCTCATGGCAGGACGGGCGCCGCCTTACTCTGGCTGTTCTACCCACTCCCTGTATCCTACATTAAAACCAATAGGATCATACCTTTTGATCATAGTGCCATAATTCTCTCTACCGCAATACCTGTTCTTTCCTCCAATGATCCATGCCTCATCGTCTCTATCTGGAGATATTGAGTTAAGAAACTTCTCATAATCTTTTCTACTCTTTTTATTTATATCCATATTCCACTATATTCCACTATATTTATGTTATCGAATTTTTCTTTTATAATATCCAAGACTCCGTACTCGTTTGTTATCATAGCATGCATCCCTGGCTTCATTCTCCACAGATTAAAATACCTTGTCACATTCATAGTGGCATTAAATAATGATACTTCATATCTTGTGTTTCCATTTTTATCACGCCCTATGTTTTTTAATATAACATATGTCTGGCTTGTATTTGAAATAATTAAAAAGCCTATGCCATCCCTTCCCGTTACATGTTTCACAATTCCATATTCCAGCAAGCTTCCTATATCCCCTTACCGGTATTTTCTCTATTTCTTTTGGTACGATCTTGACATACTCTCCTTCTCCGATTGGTATGGTCATATTACCTGCCTCTTCAGTGCAAAAGTATTCTATTTCAGATGCCATTCCTTTATACACATAGAACCGGTATAAGTTCCCGTCAGGGTCTACCCGATCCATGTAATATAATATCACTTTGTCTACTTTTATCGTTTTCATTCCTTTATTCTACTTATCTTTAAATTGTTATTCCCACAGTATTCCTTCAGCCAACTATCCGTTAGATAACGATTAACTCTATCGTATTTCTTTTTCGGGCCCTTGCTCCAAAATTTCCATTCTTTTGTGATATTGTACCCATATTTATCAAACCAATGGATATAATACACTATGTTACCGTATAAATCCACCCTTTTTCTTTCCTGTATGACTACCTCATAAGGTATCTTCTTGTCTCTTTTCTCCATCTTTGTCCTCCTTTCTTGAATAAAAAAAACGGCACCTATCTTCGCAGACCAGTGCCGGTAACTAACTTACATGGAAAACTACTTAACCTCAACTAATTCTACAGAGTTGTAGAATTTAGTGAAGCTACCAACAAATTCTCTTATATTTTTATATTCTTCTGGTCGTTTTCCGTTACCATCTTTTATATAATTTACCCACAGTCTATCCCCTATGTTCTTAATCGCATTTTCTATAGTAAATTCGTCGCTGACACACATTAAACACGAAGATCCGGTTTTCTTATGTGGTTTATATATCCTTGAAAAAGACCACATCTTTATCCTGTCGTATATATATCCGTTGTTGGGATAAACGAATCCTATCCGGCTGTCACCTTCTTTGGCGTAAAACACACCTGGTTCCTTTCCGCCTTTCTTATACACAATAAATCCTTTTTCTTTTAAGATCTTAGCTATCTTATTTATCTTGTTCTCTACGTTCATTGTAATGCAAGTATTTAAAAACGACCCTCATTATAGTTGCGAAGTTCTCTATCTTAACCCACTCGTGGGCTACCGCTCTAAGTACGGATGTCTCGTATGTTGGAATATCGTCTTCTTCAACCACCTTGCAAGAAGCCAGAACTCCTTCAGTCGGCTTTAGTCCGCGGTCATGCAGCTCGCAGAGACCGTCCGGCTGGCGGAATGCGCACCACCCGTCTTTTTTTGTTGGCTGGATCATCGTTATTGGTTTTTCTTTCACTGCAAGATACCCCACCATCCACATTGTCTCTTTTAGCCTGTCAGCATATCCTGCATCTATGATAGCTTCTATGTCTTTTGGCGTACCAATACAAGGAACCTTACACATATTCTTGCATTTATCACATGTACAAGGTTGCTCCCATCTGTTATGATCTATGCCAACCAACTTCTTTATCCGTTCTACTTCCTCTTTCATACTTCTTTTGTTAGTTCATCATAATAAGCTTTCAGTTCCGGTGAAGCGTATTCCATAAATGCTTCAAACAAGTAGGGTACCTCTATTATCATATTCACATTACAACCTTCTGCCTGTGAAAGCAATTCAGGATCATTACTGTACAGACACGCAACATGAGCACCTATATTAAATACATGCAAATCTATCCTTACGTATTCTATACATGAAGACAATGCATTAAACAAATTCTTTACTTCATTCTTGTCAAAAAGTTCTACAAATTCTCTCAACCCCATCATTTTACTACCCTTTCTATGTGTTTAATTAATACTACCGCCATTCCATTGCCGGTTTTTATCGCACATTCCGATCCTTTTATCCATTCTACACACCCTACATACTTTTCCGTAGCATGAAATCCGGGATTGTATTTTCCAGATGTACTGAACTCTACCGTATCCCCTACCTTCAAATCATCAAAAGCAATAGACCATGTGGTCCAAATTCTATCATGTCTCCCAGGCTGAATGGCTCCAATTACGCCCTTCTTACGACCGTTTTTTATCGCCCTTAGTATTATCTTTCTATCATCTTCGATAAGGCTGCAAAAGCGCCCGTAAAAGGTCAAATCAACCTGTTTTCCTCCTATTTCTTCTCTTATTTTTGTTATTCTGTTCATTTTCTGATTTTGTTTTATTTTTTTCTTTGTTTTTTCTATCTTCTATGGAAGATGATAATAACATTATCTTTTCTATGTTACTTTTTGACTGTAAAAAAGAATCGCATTTCATTACTACTGCCACCTTCTTAAGTTCCCCATTATCGTATAGCGATACACGCATCATGTTTTGCGCCTCGTCCACTATCAGACCTGGGGTAGTCTTAGCCATTTTGCGTAGCTTATTATACTCCGGTCTTTCCATTTCCTCTGTTTATTACTCTATAGTATTTATCTTTATCTCCCTCTTCCAACTTCTCCAAATAGAAAATTCCATCATGCAAATGAGACAAACAAAACCTGTATCCGTATTTCTGCGTTCTTCTTACATGATCCCGCAATCTTATCTCTTCACTTTTGTCTTGTACTTTGATTTTAATACTGTCTCCTTCTTTGATTGTGTATAAAATAGTTTGAATCTCTTCTTTTTTCATCTTATAAAATATTTTAACGGCAGCACCTATACTCACGCACCACTACTGCCTTATGTTTAACAATTAAATACTTAACTCTTCAATGGTCAAGCCTTTTTCTTTTGCCCATTTTAACATCGAGCATAATTCTGTTTCTGATTTATATTTCGGATCACGCCACGCCCATCCGAATTTATCCAGGACATGATGATATAATTCGTCGGCCTTTGCCGTGTAAATGTCTTTGAATAAATGCTCCGAACCTTCCGGTATAAGCATCTCTGTTGTTGCAAAATCGGAATACGATAAACATCCGTAAGCATATTCTGTTATTTCACTCCACGCTTCTCCGGCTTTAAATCCAAATTCTTTTACAAAAGCCAAAGTTAGATACATATTTAATAATATTGTTGCATCATATCCCGAATCTGACTTTCTTTCTATTATTTTCTTTTCAAATTCCTTTAAATCTTCAGGTCCTAAAAAGATGCATCCTGATACCGACCGATAATTAGCCTCCGCATACTTCTCGCATTTATCATCATTAACAATCTTACCAATGTTAGATAACATCTTTTGCCTCCATTCATCACAAAACTCTACCTCTACGTTTATCCAATCGGTACCATAATTGTATTCATTTGGATGTCCGACCGATATTACCTTTATGTTATTCACACCATATTCATAAAGGCGTTCGCCCACCTTATTCGCCCATTCCTGTACAAAAGGAATAAACTTATTGCAATAAGAATCAAAATCAAAATCCGATTCTTCCTCATATTCCGGCATCTCTTCATAATCCTGTTCAAAGAAATAGCGAGGATCTGCTATTGTTTCATAGAAACTTACGTTAATGAAACAAAACTCATTGGTTGTCGTTTTTAATATCATAGCTTTTTGTATTTACGTACATTTTTCTTGCCATAGAATCTACACATGGCACGAATCTGACTATAAAATACTTTTGTCCTCCTGGCCTCAAAGTATTTAAACATTTCTTCATTCTTTGTTTCCCAAACGTAATCCGTTTGGGAACTCATATGATTTTTGCCCTTGCGTGAATAATGGTAATATGATACCACAACACGTTTCGCGCCATTCCTTACAGGTACGATATTCACATCTATGTTATTATCTGTCATATTATTATTGTTTTATGTTATTTAATGGTAATACTGATCCCATTTATGTGTCAGATGATAATTAAACATTATATTTGCCCTGTCTTGCGACCTCGGAAGGGCATTTCCGAGTTGGAAAGTGCGGGTGATTCCAACGATTGTAAAACCGGGGGTTCCGTACGTTTGTATCCAAGAATCCCGTTTGCTTTAGCGATGGGAGTATGTCAAGCATTATACAAATACAAAGAGCGCATACCTTCACGGGCCGGCGCTCCTTTCAATAAAAATGAAAAAACTAACATTAACATAAAAATACGTTTTCCACTTCTTATGTTTTAATCTCTTAATGGCATCCTTTCTTGAGTATGCCATTACTTTAGTACCATTAATATCAAATTCTTTTTCTGTTCTGACAATCTTTTCTCTTCTATATGTAGATTGCATTCCTTTTCCCCTTTTAGTATTTAGCACAAAGGCATCATCTCCGCACATTGCAGCTAATATCATAGGGAGCAACAGACCTCTGTATTTCATATTTTTCCTCCACAATTATTATATCTACCATATTCGTTTCTTCCATCATTCCGTATTTCAAAAATCATCTTCTTATGATCTTTGCCTGGTAACTTATCCTTAACAGCCGATATTACGCCCGCTATAGACGTGAATCCTGAATCTGTTATTGAACACAGTAACACACCTCTGTCTGCGCCGGTGTTTATCGCTGACGCCTTTATAATATCATTCTTGTATATTCTCATAACTCTTTTGTTTTATTGTTTGTGAGATGCCCAGAATCGAACCAGAACCGACACATACATACCGGCACGCCGCGTCATCCCCTCTATGATACAGCATATACCTTTTTCCATATGAATAATCGCTCTTCTTTTGTAAACATATCTCTCTTCATTTTTATGGTATTATTAGATTGTACGCAGACTTTTCCATGTACACAATATTATGCTCCTGTCCAAACATTTTCTTTGCCGCCTCTTTCTTTATCGCACAATATCTTCCTGTACGATACGGATTCTTTTGATCTGATCCATCCTCGACTTCGATAATAAAACAACCTCCATCATCTATTATCTTTTTGCAATTGTCACATACTTCGCCCGTGCATATATGATGCGGCGCCTGCCCCTTGATGTTATTCCCTAATAAAGCAATCCCCATCTCTTCGCCACATATCATGCAGACTTCTATAGACGGATTCAATCCGTGTTCTGGATGCAATTTAATGCCATCTTTCATTTTCTTTCCTCCTTTGTTTTTAATGTTGTGTGAGATCGCCGGAATCGAACCGACCTACCGCACCATGAATCCCATAAAGCAAGTGCTCCGATCTTCGCAGACGGGAGCACTCTGTTTAAAGCATAAGAAAATTAATGAAGAAATTTTTCTCACTTACGCCATAGCATCTAAAATAGCTATCAGCACTATTTCTATGACAAACATAATAGAAAATATCTTAAATGCCTTTTTCATATCGCTATCTCCTTCTTCTTTATGTTTATAGTTCTTCTATACAGGATCTCTCCGGTCGTAATATCCTGTGCACTTACACTAATACGAACACAGTCCTTTAACCAACTCGGTCTGTATTTAAGCAATTCTTTAGCACTCGTTCTTAATATCATCTCTTTGGCATCTGATACCGGCATAGACCTGTTGCTTATTAGCCTACTACTTTCCGAACCTGTAGAAGATACCCAATTTATCCAAATATAATGTATTGTCCTTTCCATCTTTTTTCTTTTTACGTTCCACAATAAACTGTCCTGGCTCTGCTCCGACCTACGTTCCACCTACAACCGCAGGCCTTAGCCCAAGGCGCCGCCTACTCCCCCTCTATGGCAGCCTGTTCGTACCTACAACACCAGTCTCCATCTATACAACTATTACTACGCGATAACAAACATTTATCCTTATAACAATCATAAAAAATACACCTATCACAACTGTAATCCTTAACTTCTGCACAGCTAACTACCTTAGCATATACTATACCATCACTACCTTCTATTCCTTTCACTCCAAAAATAGAACCTTCTCCCTCCTTACTCAAATCTAAGTCAGGCGCAAAGTCATATACGTTCATGTTGTTTATGTTTTAATTGTTATACATTCCGATTAAAAAAAATACTCACATAATGCAGTCCTTAACTCTTACCTACAGAATACTGTTTTAAAAACGCTGTAAGTCTTAATTTTGTTGGAAAATCCTACATTATGCTGTTTTAAAACGTTGATCTGTTGAATTTTGTTGGAAGAAACTACAAAATGCTGTTTTAAAACGTTGATCTATTGAATTTTGTTGGCTGTTTTAAAGCTCTGATCTATTGAATTTTGTTGGAAGAAACCACAAAATGCTGTTTTAAAGCTCTGATCTATTGAGTTTTGTTGGCTGTTTTAAAGCTCTGATCTATTGAATTTTGTTGGAGGAGAGTGCCCTCCCTCTCCCCCAATCCCACCCCGTCTAATCCTCTATCTTTCCGCATAGAACCTGCGCCCTACCGCCTCACTACCGGCATACGAAGAGCGCTACAAGCTTATACTCTGGCATGAAGTGTGGGGTGTTTGGAGATAATATCATTCCATAGAGAGAATAGAGAGTCTTCAGCACACGCCCTACCGTCTGCTCCTCCTATCAAGATAGATATTTAAGCCTATAATCAAAGCCAATAAAGAAAAGCAAAAGACCATTACGATATTATACTGATCCGGCCCGTACTCTAACATAGAACGAATACCAACCGACAGAAAATACAAGTCAGCCACTAATAAAAACCACCACATAAAATAAAAAAAATACAATAAGTATGCCCGAAAATACGGGGATTATAAAATCTAACTAATTGATAATCAAGCATACCTCATTTTTAAGAAAAATACAATAAGCCTAATTTTCAATCCATAGAGACGAAAAAGGCGGCATCTGACGCCCTATTTTGGGTCAGAAAACCGCCTAAAGTTTCGTTTTAGACCAATTTTAACGACATGATATAGACAAAATACCGGAATTATATCCAAACAGCCTTATTTTTGTTTCGATTTGAACCAATATACGCATTCCTACCTTGTTTGTCGTCGTGTTCACTCTCAGAATATCCTACCCGTAAATAGAAAGAGTAGGATACAAAAATAGGGCTGCTCCGATATTCGAAACAACCCTATTCCTATTTAAATACTGTTTATATTTTCCTTAACGTACGTTCTTGACGTATGAACTTTACGCTTGCACTTTTCTTTTCCGGTATCGGCATGATACGCTTCTTTAAGATCACGATACAACATAAATTCACGATACGCTCTTTTCCGCTTTTCTTTAGCTTCTTTCCTGGACAGACCGCGGACGTCTACCATATAAGATTTAAATTTCCTTTCCATGTTATTATATTGTTTATAATTTAGAGGTTGCTCCGGAATCGAACCGGACACGCATTCCTATCCTATAGAGATTTTATGCTACAACCAACAGCCCGTAATTAGTACGTAGTTCTTGCGTACAGGCCCGTACTATGTTGTTATTATATTTTCCGTCTGCTACACAATTTAGCCACAAATAAAGGCGATTGTGTCCTTGCGTTTTGATATAAGATGCTCCTACATGATAGGTTACATGCTCATACCCTGTAATTTAATCTACAGCCTTGTCCTATTTTACGTGTAGGCAAGTAAGACACGTTCCCGAACGGAGACAAACCTCGTACAACGGTATATTTTCTAAACTATACTCACATACCTAACATAAACCATACCTATTCGGATAGTCCATGCAGTAATACCGGCCCTTTAATTGCCAACGGCAAGGGCAATGGTATATCTATCTCCAATATGTAAAATAACTCTCTATTTTGTCAGCTTCAGTCTAAAGCATACGCGGGACGTGCACCCACTGACAACGGCGTACAGACACGTTTAACGGTACGCGTCAAACCTTTGGAGAGCTTAACGGCGCTCTCCGTGCCTTGTTACTGCTGGTTGCTTTCATGTGCGAGGTATTCACTTACACACTTTGCGATGGTACGGATTGAGTAAGAAGCGATTCGTGTCGCTACATAAGTAGCTCTATACTCGTCGGTTTCACGAGTGAGCCACTTTGCGCTGTTCTTACCTTCCAAAGGTTCGGGAGAAGCAAACCCAAAAGGCTTATACTCTTCACCGTAGGCGATATTTTTCACCTCTTTATTCTCGATACCTTTTTCCTTGTTAACCTTACTATCTTTGTATATTTTAGAATACAAGGTAAATTTTACGAAGGTATCGCCAACCTTTGGTAACATTTGGCTACACACGGCTACCAGACGTTTTTTATCTTTAGCGAGAGATGCAACCTTTACAGCATATTCGGCTGGTATTTCCAAGGCCTTGCAAATAGCCTTGAGATCAGCTCCATTTGCAAATAAAGCGTTGTATAACTTTACGGCACCAACCAAATTTGCAGCATTTTCTTTGATAACAGCGTTCTGTAGCTTGTTAATGTTTTTTTTCGTAATCATAACATTATGTATTTATTTGTTAAACAAGTGATATTCAATTCAATAGCCCACAACGCAGGCGATTAACAGATACATATATAGTTAGCCCAACGGGTACACTATATAGGCTCATCATGTTAACTTGCGATCTCTCTCGATCACGACGCAAATATACGACATTTATCAATATTACAAATATATATGCTATCTTTTTTTTGTTAATTTGTATTAATTTCGATTATATTATCTGATTATCAGCAAGTTATAAAAAACATACAGGAGCGGTATTACACGCGTACATTAATATGTGGGATATATGCTTATTTAAGTGGCTTATAATCAATATGTTATAATAACACATTGATTATCAATAATTTAAATAAATGATTGATAATCAGAGAGTTTGTAGGTTTGAGGTAAAAACGCGTTTCCGGTTTTCAAGCGAAGGGGGGTGTGGGGTAGAAAACGCGTTTCGGGGGCGGGAGGTTCGTGATAGGTACCCCCTCTCCCACATCACACAAACCTATTTCCCCCCCCCCTCTCCCCCATCACACAAACCTATTTCTGTCTTTCTCCCATCGCACAAACCTATTTCTCATTTTATCATCATCACACCCCCTCTCTCCCATCACACAAACCTATTTCTGTCTTTCTCTCTCCCATCACACAAACCTATTTCTGCCCCTCTCTCCCATCACACAAACCCATTTCTGTCTTTCTCTCCCATCACACAAACCCATTTCTGTCTTTCTCCCACATCACACAAACCTATTTCTGTCTTTCTCCCACATCACACAAACCTATTTCTGTCTTTCTCTCCCATCGCACAAACCTATTTCTCATTTTATCATCATCACACCCGCCTCTCCACGCAACACAAAAAAAAATAGGATTGATAGAAACCAATCCTATTTAAAACACGACCTTATTAATTTATTGAATTGAAGTAAGTTTGTGGTTTTCAAGGAAGTCCTTAAATTGGTCGCTTGATACGTCTATAACGAATCCAGCAGCACCGGCATGTCCTCCACCACCGAATCTCTTACTTACCTCACAGCAATCTACGCCGTCTTCTACGCATTTGTAAAGAGAGAACCTAACTTTTCCACCTGGCATGATACAGAATGGCATCAAAGCTTTAATTTTTCTACCGTCTAACCAGTCCGGTGTAAGAGAATCAAATACCTTAGAACCTGATTCAGCGGTATTCATCGCTACAACCTTCACCTCATCGACGTGCGCTTCGAACGAACACCTACTTACCTCATCTTCGTTTTTACCAGCCATGTAGTTAATTATAGCACGTCCTTCTTTAGCAAGATCATAAAAAATAAGATCAATTTCATTGTCTTTCATATTTTCTTTAAAGTGATCATACAAGTACGACAATGCTATTAACACATTCAATCGAATTTTTGATCTCAAGGCATACTGGACAGCTACTACCGTATCCCAGCCTAAACCGGATTCTTTATTCCACACATCGTAGTCTGACAGACACCGGACGATCGCCGGCACCTTCCCCATCAGCAGGTCGGCAGCAAGTGCGCACGCACCGGTACCGACTCTCCTCAACCCTGGAACTACGAACCCCCATGTCTTACTATCTTCGATAATCCCCTTATGATGATCTATCCACATCAGGCTCTTTCCTTCATCAAGCCACTTCTTGAAAACCGTTTTAGAATCGGCTCCAAAAGACACGTCAAGAACGTAAACAACATCTAAGTCACTCACCTTGCTGGTAACTTTCTTAACATCATCTTCATACGAATACGGGATATAAATAACATCCCTGTCTTTACTGTTTTCGTACATGGTTGCGATGGCTGCCGATACAACGCCATCTAAATCCGATTTATGATAAACTATCGCTGCTTTCTTTACTTTCATGATACAAACTTATATATTTGATACTACCGTCTTCTAATACCTCTATCTTTACAACATCACTATATGAATTGAAATTCCGATCTTTATCAATCCTTATATTCAGCACATCATCTACGGTTGCATTTTTTCCATCATCGGTTTCAATCTTATAAAAATCTTTTAAAGTGATTTTTATATTAAGACCAACACCATATGGATTTTCAAGGATATATATATAGCCATTATTTAAAATAACTATTCCTTCACTTGTATGTTCTTTGGACAATACATATTCTAAATCAAGATCTTTATCCAAAAACGTAGTAATTATCCATATAGTCAATACCAGCATTATAAGCACATACCTTATCCGAATCAGAGAACTGACCTGGCAGACCACTGGCGTCCCCGACCATCAACGAACATCCCTTAAGTTGACTGAAGTTCATACCGCGCATTACCGTGTCTTTACACTTCATAAGAATATCATCAATCATGCCCGTGTTAGGCTTCCTCATCGGATTTTGTTCGTCATTTGAATAACACAACCTTTTTTCATACAAGACGCCTCTTATGCCTCTCTTTACCGCCAGATCATGTACGCACCTCAGTACGTATTCTATCTTAGCTTCAATATCAGCTCCAGAAACAAACCCAGCTTCTACTCCTCCTTGATTGCTTACGATAGCAAATACCTTAACACCGTTCTCCTACATGAGGTCAAGAGCCTTATTCACCACATCCATCTTAATCCTCATATCTGTCAAGTCTGTAGCGAACGTATTCCCAGAAGCGGTTTCTATAAGCGTTCCATCAAAATCAAACAATAATATTCGTTTGGATTTTATATCAATATCTTGTACCATATCATTCTCCTTTTTCAAACTTGCTTTTCTTAATCTCTCTCGGAACCAGGCAGAACACACCATCTTCGTCCTTAATCTTCACAATATCATAAACCGCATACTTATTATCACCGATATCCCAACCCAGCGAAGACAGTACATCACGGAGGTAAATACGTCTATATTTCTCACCTTGTTTATTTAATAAAAACGATCTCTCGTCTTCTACCTTAGAAGGAGCTATATACAAATTAGAATCCAACACCCCTTTAAACTCAGCTCCTTCTTCCATACCAATCAGAACCGCATCTTCGATACCCATCCATTTCAGGTTATCTACCGATATGGTCATAATCCGATCTTTGCTAATAGAAAGCTTTCTGATTTTAGCTTCTTTTGTCTTAGAACCTACATAAACCTTACTGCTTAAAAAGTTTATCTTCATGATATAATGTTTTTAAATTGTATCGCAAATATACGTAATAATATTAACAATACAATTTAAAAAACAATTAAAATATGATATTATAATACGGGTAATCTTTTGAATTGCCTTGGAGCCAATTCGGATATGGTTCCGTGGAAAGCAAGACGAGAACCGTAGCTCGAATCCATGTCCGACGCATCGTAAGCCGCATCCGTATACGCCACGCCGCCAGTCGGACACGAGCGGTAACCGGAGCGCGCCAAAACAAGGGAGCTGTCTGATGTCCGACTATAGTAATCTGAATAATGCGTGGAATCGCTACCGCCAACTTGTGTCGGCACCACATCAAAAAACGGACCATTTTCGGCTGCTATATTTATTATCCAACCGCTGAAAGTCTCGGCGTTCACATTGCGAGTCGAACCGTCCGGGTCGGTGATTTTCCAAACTCGGTTGTTTATTTCTACACCTTCAACCCATTCACAGATACCGCCAAATACACCTTCAAGTCCTAAGCCGCAAACATACTTTGAACTTTCGTTTTCGGTATCCGCACCACCGGTTGCGTTGCTGCTTCCCGTTGTTGTAGCCGCACCACCGGTTGCGCCACCGGGTCCTAATACGCCTTGCAGGTTACGTGTTTTGTACTTAGCATACAACATCATAGCAATCACACAATGTTGTTGAAAATCTATCACCTGGAAACCGGTACCACGTGCTTTTGCGTAACTTCTGAAATCAGATAATGATACGTTCGTCGTAGGAGTAACATCACTCCAGCTATATAGTCTATTTGAAGACACATATCCTTTATATGCTCCAACAAGAGATTGCGGGACATGAATGTAAGTACCGTCGATATCATGATCAGCAAAATGATAAAGAAATCTATTATCATCCACCTTATACCACTTATACCAAAATTCTAAGAAAACGACCATCACATCACCTTCTTCTCCGGTAAGAACAGCCGGACTGCCATCAAGATACAAATTGCTGTTGTCTTCCTTCAACCTACATACAAAAACCTCTCCTCCTCCCATAGCGCTCTTGCAAAGAACTCTATAGAAGCCACTGGTAATCAACCTATATAAAAAATCGAAGTCTTCGCTTATTGTTATATTAGCAGGATCTGATACAGATTTATCAAAAACTATAAAATTATCAGTAGGGAGACCGCCCCCCTATTTTGTTAAAAAATCTTCTTCTCATGATTGTCTTATTTTGGGATAAAGATAACTTTTAATTTATAAACATGAATAATATGATTTTCGTATAATAAATCTATCTTTGTCAAGATATTAATTAACTACAAAATTATTTATGTTATGGCAGAATTGAAAATAGGTTTTGTAACCTTCAATCCGGGATCAGGTGATGGTAATCAGGCGGTTACCGTATCAGGTGAAAAATACGAAGGTCGTACACGACGCACGCAACAAGTAGAATTTGGCGCCGAATCTGGGGGAGTTAAGAAAAGTGTTACCATAAACCAAGCTGCGGCAGCTGAGTTTGTAAAAATAGATTCTACTGTATCCGTAGGAAAAGAAGGTGGTACTGTAACGATCAACGGTACAAGTAACTCAACTAAATTAACGTTCTCCTCAACTCCGGACAAGACTCATCCTCTGACGCTGAAAATGCCTGCCAGTTATCGGGCGGCAGGCAAGGATACCAGCAACGGCGCTGCTATTGCCAACGACCCTGGTGCAACAGAGGGCTTTGCTTTCAGTATCGTATTCTCCGGTATTGCAGCGAACACTAATACAAACGATCTGGTAAATACTCTTGAGGTGACGACCGCTGGTGGTCAGACAGCTAATACGGTTATTACCCAGACAGCAGGTGATCCGTTCTTGAAATTAGACAAGGAGGTAATTAACTTGGATGCAAACGGTACTTCTCAGACTATCAATGTTAGTGCTAACATAAGGTGGACTATCACGCAAGCTGTTTCTAAGTTGGTAAGGAAAGTAATGAAATAACAATTACTTACAGAAAAAGAAAAGGGGCGTCTATTTGGCGTCCCTTTTTTCTATGCATTGTATGTAGTATTTATCTTTTTGCCTACTGACAAAAATCTTTTTTAAAATCATCTGTTTTCTGATATGGACTCTTTTCCCGTCATCTAATTCCCTCCATATTTCATTAAAGATCAAATCTATTAATTCCATAACCTTCTTATCGGAGACAAGATTCTTCCTACCGGGGCTGACCCATCCATCATCAGTCATCTTACCGGCTATCCTATTAGCTATCCTGCTTAATTCACGTGGGGTGCTCATTTTAATTTGTTTTTAAATATTCTACCTTTTTCACACTGAAGAATGCAGTCTCTCATGGGATGATCTTGTTCGTGATCGTCACACATCGGAAATTCATTTCCATAGGGGAAAGCAATGTGCGGGCACTGCGCCCTGAACGCATCCCAGGCCGACTTCCTCACAGCCTCAGCCCCGGCACGCACGCCTTTCTCTCTCTCCTTGGCTGGGTCAGCATACACGTTTGAAATAGCTCTTTTCTTCCAAGTGAGCATATTGTATTGACATACTCCCATCGCTAAAGCAAATGGGATTCTTGGATACAAACGTATGGAACCCCTGCATTTCTGCAACCGGTATCAGAATCAATTATTAAAAAATACATATATGAATAAAAGAATCATTGATCCCCTGCTTAAAAGCAGGGGTTTTGTTAAAGATCGTAAAACTTATCCACCAGTTTCCTACCCACTACATCAAACTTCTGTCTATGAATTAAAGGTGCTACTTTAACGACGTTCTTCCTATTTTTACTAACATCGACATAAATCAGCCCGGCATAAGACGGAACTTCACTTACGTCAATCATATTAGGAGGACAGGCGTAGTAGAAATAGTTTGGAGGATAGCTTATGACACCACCTACCTTAATAATGCCGTCTTTAAGAACCTTATGTTTTTTATCCTTTTTGAAGTCGTTAAAGAAATCTTGTTTAGACATCTTAACCTCTACTTCATAAGCGTACAATGATCTTGTTATGGCCAGGAAGTCAGATTCCCAATCATATATATGAAGATTGTTAATAACATACATCGGATTACTTAACAGATCCCTATTAAGGATCTTAAGCATTTGTTGCTCTGGGTAGTTCATTGTCTTACTTTTTTTAGAGGCTTGTAGCGGAATCGAACCGCCATACGAGGTTTTGCGGACCCCTGACTAAACCACTCATCCAACAAGCCATGTAGCCCATGCCTGAATCGAACAGGCAACTTTTGATTAGGACTCAAAGGTTTTATCCGTTAAACTAATGGGCCAGATTCATGTTTGCTATGTTCGCACACCGCAAACACTGAGATAATTAACACTTTACACAAAAACTTATTGTTATCCAAGGAGGATTCGAACCTCCGCTAACAGAACCAAAATCTGTTGTGCTACCACTACACCATTGGACAGTGGTCCGGTAGGAGGGATTTGAACCCACGTGTAACCAACTACCCTTTCTACAAGGTATAAGCTTGAGGGGATACTACCGGATAAAATTTATGTATAAATCCTATTTTTACAAATATTAATTATGGTAGCGCGTGATAAATCAAAAATATCGGCTATTTCTCCATAAGACATATTGCGATTATTTCTCATATCCCTTATCGTTTTAGCCACATCATTATTTATCTTTCCACTATATAAATTTGACTCTTCACCCTTTCTTATTTTAAACAGCCCCAATCTTATGGCTTCCTTAGTATTATAAGAAAGTGTACACCATTCAAGATTATCATAGTTATTATTTAATTTGTTTCCATCTATATGATTTAAAACATTTAAATTTTCATCATATTTATCAACAAAGTAAATACCGACCAATCTATGAATACAAAATGATTTATACTTTCCATTTTTATATAAATTAACATAATAGTATCCTCCTTGATTTATCCTTTTCTTTAAGATCTTACTCTTTCCTGATTTAAAAGAAAAAACATCTCCGCAATCAGAAATAAAATAATCTCCATCATATCCTTTAATTTCTACTAATCTACTCATTTTATTGATTAATTATAGAACAAGTAGGTATCTTTTCAGATACCTACTCATAGGACTTAATTTTAGATACTCACTTTATTAAAAAACTCTCTCTCAACGCAAAGTTAAGTACTAACCTAAAATATGGCAAACCTTAAAATATAAAAAGGATTAAAATACCTACTTCTTTTTCTTCTTCTTTTTAGTGTCTTTTACTTTTTCAGCTTCGTTTTTCTGACTCCACTATATCACCGGCCTCTTCCTGAACTACATCCGTCTCAGGAATAACATCAGACTTAAATTCATTATTTTCATCAGTCTTCTCCGGCTCAGCCACATCTTTATCTGTCTCCCCATCTTTATTCAATTCCGGCTCAGCGACATCATTTTTGTCTTTACCGATTATACCTATTTGGTATCCTCTTAATTCTACTTGCATTAATTTCAGTTTCGATTCCAACTCCTGTATTGTTTTAGCTCCAATCGAAACCTCATTTTCCAAATCTCCGATTCTGATCCTGGCCTCAATCAATTCATTTGATTTCTTTTTTAAGTCAGATGAGATACTGTTTCTCTTTTCTTCCAAGTTTCTGATTTTGTAATTAGCCTCATCAAGATCAGATTTGGCTTTGTCAAGATCAGCATTGATAGCGTCAAATTCTTCCGTTTTCTTCTTGACGCTTTTTATCAGTTTTTTCTGATTTTCCTTCAAGGAGTCAATTTTTTCCTTAGACGTAGAAAGATCTTTGCCAATAGATAAAATCTCTTTATCCTTTGAAGCGATATTTGACTTAAGTTCGGAAAGCCTTTCCTTGTAAAAATCTACCTTATCCTGTATTTCCTCAATTTCTTTTGCAAGATTTTCGGATTTAATAGCTTTCTCCTTGTACATTGAAAGCTTGCTGTCTGTGATGAATGTAAAACCTAACATGCTCATTTTCAAAATATTTAAATATTACTTAACTCCGGAACTACCAAGACCTTTTTCTCCACGTTCATTTCCGTCTTCTACCTCAATATCTGTCACCTCTTCCAATACCATTTTGTATTGTGGAACGATTTCCATCTGAGCTATTCGATCGTTTTTATGGATTACGGTCGGTTTTTTATTGACTTTAGTAAGATTAACCATATACTCTCCTTTGTAAGTAAATTCGCATTTACCGGGCGCGTTAGTAACTACCACTCCCTCGTCAAAAGAGAATCCTGATCTTCCTTCTACATTCACGCACCATCCTTCTGGTATATTCAACTTGAATCCTGTTCCTATTCTAACAGAATAACCTTGATATAAGGTAATTGATTCAAAATCGGAAGGAACATCTATTTCCACTCCCATGTCATTCACCATCTTCACCACTCTATATGCACGAATATCACAACATGCATCACCATCATGTTTGTATTCAGGTGCAACGACATCAGGGTACAGTTTCTTAATACCTACCTTCACAGTCTTCTGATAACCTGGAGTCAAATACGATTCAGGTATTTTATTAACGACCTTATCTTCTTTTTTACGTTTGTTGTTCTTTTTAGAAACAGTATCCTTCTTATTATCTTCTTTTTCAGAAAGAAGTCTTTCAATATCTTCTAACTTATCCATATCTATATTTTTATAGTACAATAAACAATACCTTCTTTTTTTATATCCTTCGTTGATTCATAACACTCACGAAAAGTACTTATGTCTGCATCATTAGGATCATCGACCCACTCATCTCCTTGCTTATATTTTTCTCTGGTTTCTGAGTAGATCATACATAATTTATCCCCATGCTTCGCCATAATCCTTTCTTCTGTCACTTTCCTACGAAGTTTAATAAGGGGAAATCTTGTAACTATTTCTACCATCATTCTACACAATCTTTAAAAGCCCAAGAGATGTTATTCTCCTGGGCTGATGTTTATATTAAAATGGAAGGTCATCTTCTTCCATAGGAGGGAGGTTCGGCATCTGTGCTTGCGGCTGTGGCTGCGTCTGATGCTGAGGCTTGGTGCTCCTTGTAGTAGGCGCCTGGGCAGGTGCAGCAGGCTGAGCCGGTGCCTGATACTGTGCTGGCTGTTGAGCAGGCTGTTGGTAATTTTGATACGGAATAGCACTCGGAACAGACTGAGGTTGTTGAACCTGTTGAGGCTCGGCTGGCTGCTGGGTATAAGTCTGAGGAGCTGTAGGCTCTTGCTGAGTATTTCCTCCTAAACCTAATTTAGCCATTATACCGGCTCTGATATCTTTAATAGAAGCATTGAACCTGTCTGAATATTCAGTAATCTTCTGATAAGTAAAGTTGTTTTGAGCTGAATAATCGAGGCTTTTCTTGCCATCAAATCCTGTAACTTCAACAGGGTCAGGCCAACCATTTACGCCTTTTTTATAAAAACGTTCAACAAGCTGATCTTTTTCTCCGTCTACTCCGGCATATGCGATAATAAGCTCCGAAGGTCCAAACTCGTCATCTTTCTTCTTCTTAAAGACATTGAAATAAATTTCACGACTGAAATCGATGTTTTCGTAGTATTTTACGAAGCTCTTAACAAAGCCCTTGATATTTCCTTTTTGATTGACGAGAGGTATGGAAATACAATAGTTTTCATTAAGCTCGTAATCTTTTAATACGATAAGGAAATTAGTAATAGTATTTCCATTAGAGAAAGAGCTTAACTTTAACCCGATGTAGTTAATGTATCCAACTACTCCATTATAATACTCTTTCCAATATCCCGCCGGCTGACCGCTATTAGGATTTATGTGCTGAACAAAACCTTCTTTTGGTTCGTTACTTTTTTCATACAAGTTACCATCTGAATTAATATACAGATAATAAGTTGTACCAAAATTTCTGTTTTCTCTAAAAGCCATATTATTGTTTTTTTATAGATTATACAATGTTTGATTTAAGACGTATGTTGATTCGTATTTAGGATTGAACATCTTTATCATCTTATACTGATCAGACCAATCCATAACAGTATCTCCTTTTATAAGAGATTTTACGGATGAAAGTATATTTTCCTTACCGATAGAAAAATTAAAACACGGGCCTTCAAGCGCATTCAAAGGCATTGATTCCATTATCTTTTTTCTATTTCCAAAATCCTCAGACATTACTGTTATGCCGTTTTCTTTATCTACCTTAACATTGACAACATTATCCACTAAAGTCATGGAATTAAGAACCGATATAAGCAAATCCCTGTCGAACTTAACACTCGAAGATTTTTCGAATTTATTACATACGTATTCGTAGTTAGGATACTGTTGTTCTACGTTCATATCCGATATAATTACATTATCAAAGCATAAGAACGTCCTAACACCATCTGTGGAAATACTGATCTCCGTATCCTTATCAGATAGAAAGCGGTATAAGATGGAAGCCGCGACCTCGCTTAGCATAATCGACCTTTCTTCTACTGCATTAGCATACTCTTTCCTGTTTATAAACAGACGGAACATATCAGTAGAAACAATGTCAATATAGTCCTTCTTCACATTAAGAAGAATCGAGCATATAGCCGGTCTAAATTCATCCGATCCAACAAACGCAAAAGATCTTTTCATAGACTGAATGAAAGACGAGCTCATAACACGAATACCATCACCTACAGGATAAAAGAAATCAGGGAAAGCCTTATCCTCAATCCAAGTAGAAGAAAAAGATCCTCTATCGTATTTAAAAACGATACTGTAATCGTTTTTAATCTCTATCTCTATATCCTGGTTATGATTTTTAAAAAACGAAATAAGAGTCCCGGCATCTACTAAAAGAGAAAACTTATGGTCACAAGAAATATCAGTATTCACATCGAAAATATCATCCGTATATGTTATACGTTCGTTCATGGCTTGTATCCGGATATGATCAAAATATAAAGTAATTTTTATATTCGATGTGACACAATCCTTTAAGACCTTATCAAACATCTTTGAAATGCTTGAAAGTTTCTCATTCATTAGTATGCCAGGAACTCTTACTTTCATTTTTTTAAAACTTACGATTATGACTATCTAACACTGCAAATGTATTATTTTAAAATCTAATTTTGAATTAATTGGATTTAAAATGATTTAAAATAGATTAAATACTTCTTCTTGCTGCTTCTGCTATCAGCATTGCGTCAACTATACCGTCATGAGCGGTCTTACATCTTTCATTTTTAACAAACGTATCGTTTGGCCAAAGCCTTTTAGCGCAAGCTAATGACGTTTTCTTAGTATTTACCTTACTGGCTTCCATAACCTTATCAGAATGCGTCCAAACTAATTTCTGCCATGTTTTAGGGGCTATGAAATTAACGGAGCAACTTATGTCCGGAAATGCCATACAGAGGGATAGGAACAGCCCATGCAGTTGGCCTTTGTTCTCCATGAGAGAAGCTGTAGAGGACGTGCTGACCCCGTACAGGGCGTGGACGTCCTCTATGACAAACACTACCCTATCAGGATTGTTTTCTACGATCGTATCCCGGCAAAAAATATATTCTTTAGTCAAGTCTACCGGTCCTGAATTTGCTATTCTTGGAATTGAGATTCTAGATATTAGTTTGCTGTCTTGATCTATGCAAGCTATAGCTCCATCTTTTCCCGGATCTGCTGCTATATATAATACCATGCCTACACTAATTTAAATTCATGTCAATTTTGCCAATGCTGTCATCATCGTCAAAACCTCCATTGTCCGTAAGTTTGTAATCAATAGCTACAGAGCCGTTACTAAGAATGTAAAAACCTTTAAACATCTTTCCTATTTCAATGGGATACACGACATTTACGTCCCTTCCAATATCCTCAAACGGCATAGCGATATCTTCTGATTTAGCTTCCTTTTGTTTTGCTAATACACCAACGGGTATATTTTTACCTTTTATAGATGCGTATGTAACCATATACAGAATATCGTTATTGACAAACGCCCTATCACTACTTACCTTATCCAAGCTGATATATATAATGTGTTTTATAAAACTATCGATATCTCCACATATATTAATAGCTTCTACTTCTTTAGGAATAACGACTTCCACTTCTTCTGGTTTTATATTTTCCTTTTTCATTGCATTAGTCTTTTTGTGTTTTGTTTTACTTCTTCAACAAGATCCTGATCTTTCATCATCTCCTGCTTAAGTTTCTCATTCTCCTTAATTCTTTTCACCCTATCGGCAAGAATCTTTTTGTATTTCTTATCCGATATTTTTATAAACCAAGGACAGTTCCTTGATGGAATCCTTTTACATGGATAGTCAGTGAGACCGTTCGGTCTAAACTGCTCACATCGGTTGCATTTTTCTTCGCCTGTCATTGTAATTATATTTTAGGGAAACATTCTTCCAGTTCTCTATAAGAGCACTCTACTACAACAGAATCTCCTTTAGGGAGAAATACTAAAATAGAATCGATAGAAAAAACACTATCTACTTTCCTTACAAGTTGGCCATGCTTGTAAGAAGACATGACCAACCTAATTCCATACGCATCTGAATAAGATCCTTTCCTACATGGAAGTATATTTTCAACAACATAATCAAAACCTCCGATATTAACTTCATCGCCGGAACTGATTTCCATAATAGGAATCATTTTGGCTCTTCTGTCTATGCTTATTTTCATTTTGCTACTTCGAATTTGATTTGCTCCTTCGGTTCATAATTCCATACCTCAAAATCATCAGCTACAAAATCATAAAATCCTTTCCCTTCCATACGAGACGAGATAGTAACCTGCGGAACCGGGCCGAAGGGGGATCGACAAAGGAGTTCGTTTGCCTGCTCTTCGTGCCGGTCATATACGTGCATATCTTGAATGAAGTGCGTAAAAATAGCCGGCTTCAGGCCTGCGTCGTGAGCAAACATCATCATCAACGCCGCGTACTGTGCTACGTTCCATAGACCGGCAACAATAGCATCCTGGCTGCGCTGATAAAGCGTCATATACAGCTCATCTCCTTTAACAGATAAATTAATCTGAAACGCACATTCTTGAAGAGGTTTTAGTCCATTGGTTTCAGGATCGAACATGGATGCTACTATTCTTCTTGATGAACGATCATTCTTGAGTGACCAAAGAATGAAGTCTGTTTGGTTAAGAAAACCGTAAAGACCATCATGGATGTCTATCATACCCTCTGGAGCTTTACCGGTATCCATATAAACATGTCTGTTCACCATATCTCCATAACATCCTTCTATCTTTCCATTATCATCAGCCCACTGATCCCAGATATGAGAATGAAGATCTTTTAAATCAGTACTTCTCTTTCTCCATATCCAGATCACCTCATCTATAGCCTTCCATAAATTAGTAGGTCTCAGCGAACCAAGAGGAAATTCCCGACGAAGATCGTACTGGTTGCATACTTGCAGGATACGCCTCACCTTGACGCCTGTCCCGTCACCGTAGACCGGTCGCTTTACCTCTTCCCGCGGCTGGCTCATTATAAGAGCCAAATTGTCTTGAAATATTTTATCTACTCTTGCCATATTCTTATTAGGTACTTATATACTATAGTATCACCATCTCAAGGTTATGCCAACAAACAAGGATTATTGAAAATTCTAAGAGGAATGGTTATAAAGACGATTAATTTCTTCTTGTTCTAAACACGGACCACCTACAACTTTCTCTGTTGCTTTTCTTTGTCTAACAAAATCTTCAGCTTCGGAAAAAGTTGTAGCATAAATATATCCACCATACTTTTCTCCATTTATATCAAATTCTGTCACAAACTTCTTTTGTTTTTCTTCTTTTGTTTTCATAACTGTAATTTTTAAAAGTGAATAATTAATTGATTTATAAAAAAATAAAGCGGTGATAAACTAAGTTATCTTAACCAACAACCATCCAATCATCAGCCAACATATCTGATTGCGAAGCTAACCATCCGTTTACGATATTATCGTTAGCATCTTTCATGCACAGATAAGCGCAAAATTTAATCATGTTGGTTTCAGTTACGTCATAATAATCGTTTACGTATTTTTTTAACGAATCCGGCAATGACTTTACTTTATTAACTATCATATCAGTGGACAACCAATCTTCCGGGCGCTGGAATACGAACATACCTTTACCATTCCATCCGGCACGTGCAATCAACGCACCTTTTTTTACTTCTTCTAAAGCTTCTCCAAATTTCATAACTATATTTTTTATAAATTAAACTCTGCAAAATCTATTTCAGATCCGGTTGACAAATTAATCATTGACTTTTCAAGCTCTTCCATTGGAACCGGTTTCACAATACCTCCATTACCAAGAGTCCTTTTATAGAAGTTTATCACCACCTGATCGCTGGTTTTTACCGTCTTAGGAATAGGTTGACGAAGATATAATCCATCAAGAGACTTTACTCTTGAAAGAGCCGTATATAGCTGTCCTGTTTCAAAAGAATTAGATACGTCCATCATAGCCGCATCCAATGTCAGGCCTTGGGCTTTATGAATCGTGATAGAATAACCTATTTTTATAGGATACTGAATAATAGCTCCTACTACTTCAGATTCTATCTTATATCCGTTTCTTACGTATTTTACTTTCTCAAACGAACATGGTGTTATAACAACCTTAGTATGCTCATCATCTTTCGGTTTATCAAGGACTACTTCAATCTCCCCCCTTTTTATAGACAATACAGTACCAAGAGAGCCATTGAAGTACTCTCCTCCGTTTCTTGTTATCATAACTCTTGATCCTTCTTTCAAGAAAAGAGTTTTTTCAACCGGAGCATCTTTAGGATAATCACCGTTTATAACAGCTTCTAATTTTCTTAAAGAGCCTGGTAACGATGATATTCTCATTTCGTTAATAGCCGTAGCTTTTGAGTTGGTAGTTACAATCTCAACATATCCTTGATTATTATCAGACTGAATACATCTGCTGTTTATTGTATCAAATACATCATCATCCATCTGCCCTTCACGCACCTTATTAAGGACACTAATAAACTTCTCATCTTTCTGACGGTATATTTTTTCAAAAGAAACCATTTCCATACCAGAAGCCATTAGAGACTTGGAGCTAAAGAAGTAAGATGTATCGTATATTTCTCTAAAAAAATCCTCCTTAATTACTGGCGGAAGTTGAAATAAATCACCTACCATAATAAGTTTCACGCCGCCAAACGGGTCCTTGTCTCCTCTTGCATGACGAAGTATATCAGCTACGTTGTCAAGAAGATCAGGGCGAACCATAGAAATCTCGTCTATGATAAGATACTTTATATTCTGTAAAATCTTTTCCGAACCTCCGTTGAATTTATATTCGCAATTATCCATAAACGCGCCTTTTCGTATTTCAGGTATATACGGCTGCATTCCTATTCTAAAAAATGAATGAATGGTTTGACCACCTGCATTAACAGCAGCAACACCTGTAGGAGCTACAACAACCGCATTTTTTAATGCCGGTATAATACGCTTAAGGAAAGTAGTATTATGAGTTACAATATAATTATCTGTTATATACAACTCGTCTTTATTTGATACTTTTATACATACGCATTCAGAATCATCTACCTTTTCCACGCTTTCTATATACCTTGAAACTCTTGCCGGATTAGGAACATATCTTTCTTTTTTTCTTTTTAATGTAAATGCATTATCGTACATTTTTATTCTTACGGTATATTCATACACGTATTTCTTATCAGGTCTAAAAAGCGTATTTATCTTAGCTATTCCACCTAACGACTGTACAAGATCAACAATGTCTTCAGCCAATCTCTTGCTTGTAGTAGAATACGTCAATCTATTTCTTTCTTTCGAGCATGTTCCATCGGTGTCCATTAAACCATTTAACAAATGCATTCTCTGATCGATACTGCCAAGTTTATATTCTTCTGGTATAAATTTATACCCAGACGTAACATTTAGTCCTAAATCCTTTATCCTATTTATAAACCCACCACCTTTTGTATGATTTTTTTGAATCACACTGTATTGAGGACATGTGATGGCTGGATGTTCCTTTTTTTTACTCAATAGAAAATCTTCTCCAAGAAATGACTCTACTCTATTTCTTATTTCTACATCAGAATCAGAACAAGAAAAAATAGCCATATTACCATTTAAACTCCCATCACCTATAAAAACTCCCAATACATACGGATGTATAGAAAATTTCTTTTCTTCATATTCTATAGGTCGGCACACTGGAATTTCATATCTTAACGGCTGTTTTTCACCATTTTTTATTTTAACATTCTTCCTGATACCTGTACTTATAATTTCTTTTAGTGTACTGCATCTCGAAAATGGAGTTTTACCATAATGACTGGATAATCTATATGACCACAAATGCTCTTCATCGCAATATGTAAAATAACCATCATTCATAGTTACCTTATATACAGGTCTAATTCCCTGTGGATACACACCCAATACAGTCTGTTGTTTACCATCTGCGCCCATAACTTTATCACCAACCTTTATATCCCCCATATTCTTAAAACCATCTGGCGTTAAAATTTTAGCATACAAAGGCTGTGCTTTTCCACTTCCTCCTTTACCGGTTATAAACAGCGGTTTTGGTGACTTACAAATAGACTTAATAGCCTTTCCTTGTGCGACATTACCTTCGGACATAACTGAACGAAGAACGCACTCCATGATTTTTTTGTCGTAACTTATAGCCATCTTTTTTCTGATTTTGTTCTACAAAACAAAAGTATGAAAATAAAATAAAACCTAAAATATAAAATGAATTAATTAGGATTAAAAAGAAATAATAAGTTGGATAAGTAGTTTTAGATCAGACAGTAATATGATTTCGTATAGATATGGTTATGGCATAGTGGTGGCTAACGGGTGTTTCCGTCGATATTCTACGAGATTATCGTTTTTCGGCTCTGTCGGCGACTACTAAGAACAGACCCTCTCTCAAGTACCAAACATTACAATGATGAATACTGAGATATAGGATAAAGATAGGTATCATTATAGAATGATAGCTCTTCAAATGGTATATCCTTGAATACAGATTCACCATCTAATTCTTTATCATTGTCTACTGTTATACTAATATTAGGTAATGATTGGGCAGATATATCCATATTCTCTATCTTTTCCTTAAACTGTTCTGCCTTAACATACGTATAGATGTCTTCGCTTACCGATCCCACCGCTTTAGCCATCTCGCCGGCGAACTCAGCATACATATCCCGTACCTCATTAAAACCTGCCTTTTTGTCAGGAGCAATATTGTTATAGGATTTCATTCTCCTACTTACCATACCGCAGACCCCGGCAACGGACGTCCCTACCTCAGCACAGCAGGCTTCCGCATCAGCCAGGCCTGCTTTTACTGTGGCTATCTTCTCCTTACTCCATCCACTAACCTTGTCGTATGATTGTTTAAGACGGTTTAAGAACATGTCCATTCTGCGCTTCTTATCTTCTGCTATGATAGCGCGATAGTACTTTCTTACAATCTGGTTTTGTGTACTTCGCTCATATCCGTCCCAGAAGTCTTTGTGCGCTTCTTTAGCCATAGCAGAAGCTAATGACCTTGCTTCTTCTTCTTTTGTCTTTTTACGATCTATGCCAAGGATTTCGCCATCTTCGGAAACAACTTCATCTGCGTTTAGGAAACGTAGGATATGAGTGTTGTCTTTTAAGAAGAAATTGAAATCGTCTTTCTTACTTACTTTTTCTTTCTCCTCTTTCTCTATATCCTTTTCTCCAAAATACCATCTGTTTGTTGCTCCTTTTTTATACAAGGTCCAGGTATTTGCTATTTGCCAGAAAACGGCTCCATGCCTATATACCGGAATTAGCTTACCTATTGGGTAGTTATGTTCGTTTGCTTCAATGTAAGCACGAGGATTATCTACGTATGTTATAAATTGTACGTTTTCGAACCTTTTTACGAGCTTGTCTTGTATCGCCATACTGACAAGCTCTTTCGCTTTTGTTAGTCCTACATTCAAGTACAAGGCAATTGTTTTATTACTTATCGTCGAATCAATTAATCCATAATACGAGTGGCTTCCGTCTACGACATCAGCCTGAGAGTTTGTCTCTCCACTGTTCAGTACAGACTCATTGTTTCTGACTAAATTAACAAACATCGCCTCTCTTATCCTGTCAAGGACCTTTTCATGGTTTGTTATTTCATTTTTCTTTATCTTAATTAAAATCCTATTCTTTGGAAGATTCACTTTCCCACATCCGAGAGTAAGTTGTACGCCATTAACACGATACCTTCTTGCAACGAACGTACTATCCGTCATACGGAATAGCTCATCGAACATCGGATGTCCTGTCATGTTCTTGAACTTCGAATACCCGATTCCAAGTTTGTGAAGAAGGTCTTTCTGGTTTTTGAATCTTATTCTCGAATCCCGGCGGGAGATTTTTATCATACAGTATAAAGCATACAATTCCATGAATAGCGGATCATCTGACCACTGTTCCAAAAGTCTGAGACTTATGTTAATATTTCTACCTAATTGCAACTTCATAATCTGTAACAAAAAAAAATCGGATGGATTTTTGGGGATATCCATCCGATTTGTGTCTTTTTGCAGATAATCCCCAAAACCCCGTCACAGATGATGAAGAACAAAAATCAACAAAACATAACACTTAATATCTTGTATTTTGTTTTATTTTGTCTCTACATCTGTGACACGCTACAAATGTAGAAACAAAATTCAAGAATCAAACAACAAAAACTTATTTTTTTAATGCCACAGTGCAAATATCGGGATAAATCCTGAATCTGTTGTCATAAAATACGTTAATTTTATATTTATAAATTCTTAATCCTTATCTTTGTATCAAAACTATAATCGGATGAAAGAGTGTGATAATAAAGATGTTAGTAATAGAGCCTATAGGCTTTTAGTGCCTTATTCCGACACGGTGGATATGGCTAAGAAGATACTTCTGTTTTATAACGGGTATCTTATGGCTTCAGGCAATGAGAAGAATGTTATAGACGCAAGACATTTAAATCTTCTTGCTTATTATTTTGTGTTTGGGTATTCTTATGATACCAAGAAGAAGTTTTCTCATTGTTTCAGTACCGATCTTCAATATGTATCGGTTTTGGATACGGAGATGAAGAAAAGAGGTATATTGATTGACAGGGAGGGGAATTACAGGACCAGGTGTTTGTGTCCGGATATAGAGAACATGCGCCGTCTTTTTGTATTGGAAGGTTCCAGGGATCAATGTGCATTGGTTTCTTTATTTTACAGAAAGAAAACTTTTGATGCTGATGCCGAAGAATAATTTCCCTATATCATTTGAGTCACATATTATAGATGATGTGATGAAGAAAACTGGAGGCGTTTACGATCGAAATCAAATACGGGACGTTTTCAGGGCCAGTATCTCTTATGCCAATAACTTATGTACGTACACTGATAACGTGTCTGTGTCTGTCCCGTATGTAGGTGATATGGTTTGTAATCTTCATGAGATGGAGAGGCGCAAACATAATCTTGAGCGTCTTAAATCCAAGGTAGAAAAATTATCCAAGTATCAGGAAAAGGAGCTTCAGTGCCTTGATATTAAGATAAGGATGATAAAGGATGCTTATGACTCAGGTGAGATAAAAGGTGGGGATATGTTGATAAAACACAACAAATTATCTATCTTTAAATCTCGTAAGGGTCATAGTTTTAGTGAAATACAAAATATTCAAGAACAGGAATTTAATAGATAATGAAATGAAAAAGATTTTGCAAGCGGAAGTTATATACGATGCTTTTATGGATACGATATTAAAAAAACTTCCAAGAAGAAAAGAGGATTATCCTGATTGGTACAAAGAACGTCTTGAAAAGTGTGAAGGATGTAAATTCAACACCAAGAACGTTCCTAACTCTATGTTGCCTCTTTCTTTGTATGTAAGCAAGAAAATAGGTAAAAATCGTTGTTCGGTATGTACGTGCTTCATCAAGCAAAAGGCCTGGAGCAAGACAGAGGAGTGTGCGCTTGGGGAGGAGCTTTCCCGTCCTTCGTGGATGGACCGTCAGTATTCTATTGATTTTTATGATGAGAAGTCAAGATGGAACAGATTAGAGCTTATTACAATGGATTCTGATGAGTTTAATGTTATTTCTACAGATGACAAGCAATATAACATTGACCTATCTAAAGACGGTAAATCATTTGAAATCATTTTCGAACCGGTAGAGAAAGGAAACAGTATAAAGTTTTCATTCGTTCTTGAGTCGAAGCATGATATGAAGATAACAGCATCAGAGACATCTTGTGGTTGTACGTCATCTAATTTGAATATCATAGACTCCCGTCACTTTAAGTTCAATATAGAGATACATACAGCAGGATTTGGAATAGGAAGATTCGTAAAACATATGACCGTTCACTATCAAAAAGATGGGTCTCAAAAAGAGGAATCGATTCCGTTTAATTTTGAAGGCATTATAATTCAAAAAAGTTAAGTTATGGGCGGCTGTGGTAAAGCAAGGCATTTACAATGCGAGGATAAAAGGAAGTCCTTATTTTCTATGTTGCAGGCATCTTGTGACGATTTCCCCGATTATTCTGCCGGAGATATTCTCTATGCCGTACTTAGATCTTTTGCAAAGAAAAGAGGATTGTCTGTTTCTTTTTTAAGGACGTTGACAGACAGCGAGCTTTTTGAAGTGGCTGATTATAATTTATCAATGGAGTTGATGGACGTTATTATTCATGATAGAAAGGTTATTGACAATGAAGAAGATTGATTTTGATTCAGATATAAAGCATCTTATTTCTTATTACAACCATTTACTGTCTGCGCAAGACGAGGTGGGAGAGGATATGGAAGAGCTAACCAAGGATATCATTAGGAAGAAGGATGAGGAAAACGACATAGAGTTAGAAGACTTTATTGATTTGGAGGAAAAGTCGTTTATGACCAACTTGTATCAACAAGAGATAATGAAAGTATCTTCCTCTGTCAAGACCGTCTACAGGTTGTCTATTAACGCCGGTCATGATCTTAATATAGATGATGACAGCAAGAAGGTTCTTGATAGGATAGTAAACGACGGAGAATCAGATTTTATTATGTACGTTGACAATAATACTGATTCTGTTATGTTCAAGGAAGAATCTGTTGAGGAAGGAATAAAAAACATGTGCAAGTATCGTGTTGATCCATCTTCTCTTGAAGACAGGTTTAATATTCTTAAGTCTCAGTATGAGGCTTTTTTAAAAATTATCAACAATGAAAGCAAGAAAGCCGACTAACGATGATGCCTCTTACGTAGATCGAAAACTTCTTGTGTTAAGGGATCAGATAGATAAGGCTGAACGTTATCTATCTGAAAATCCTTGGGATAAAATAGAAGATTCCGATAAGAGGGAGAAAGAATTTAGGTTTCAAAAGAGCTTGTCTGATAGCTTAATGCAATGGACTGAATCTTATATTAAGATGTGTGGAATAATGGATGTCTATAATCAGCTTGAGGCTGCCAAAAACAAGAAAAGCCTAAAAGGAGGACAAACAGTATCAGGCATTCAGTCTTTTGTTAAGAATGAAGCTAAGAACAAGCTCGATAAGTAGTTTTGCCATGAATTTTAACAGTAAAGAACTTTATATAAATATGGGTAACGATATTCCGTTATGGAATGACCTTTATTCTTATGAAGAGCAAGACGATGATGTCAAGCAATTCTGGGAGAATGAGGCTATGAAACTCCTTAATGGCGTTACCATAAATGGGGTATTTATCCATCCTTGGCTATACTGGCATATTAATTTCTGGAAGATGATGATTGACGTAGGAGAAGATCGTATTCCAGGAAATTCACAGCTTCGTGATAATGAATGGATGTTTGCCGAATTTCTAAAGCAGGCTGAAGAAGAGAATAAAGGAATATTCATGTTCGGGTGCCGTCGTTTTGGGAAAGCCCTTCTTGATTTTGAGATACTTTATCTTGAGGACCGGGAAAAGATGATAGGAAATATTGTTGTAGGGGATAAGATATATGACGATAAAGGGAATTTGGTAGAGGTCGTAGGTGTCTACCCTCAAGGGAAAGTAACCACCTACAGAGTCGTGTTCGAAGACGGTCGTAACGTTATTTGTTGCGGAAATCACCAATGGCGTGTCAATCATGGCGGAAAATGGCATGTTAGGAGTCTTAGAGCCATAGCCGGATTAGATTATAAGAGTATGTCTATTCCAGTAGGTGAGGCCCTGAACTACCCTACGGCAAAGCTGCCGGTTCCGCCGTCGGCCTACGCCTCGATGCTGGCGGCTTATCTCGGTGGCTATAGTGGGGATATGTTTTTTGATAAATACGTTTGTAAGAAGTTTTTAAGATCGTCCATAGATCAAAAGAAAGATTTTATAGAAAACTTCATTCGTTCTTTCAGAAACGTAGTAACCGGAGAAGAAGAGCTTATGTTGTCTCATATTGACATGGATGTCATAAATTTTGTACAACGTATGTTTTGGGCTTCAGGTTGGTATGCTAAATTAGAGGGGAACAAACTTATACTATCAAGGAATCGTAAGGAATTAAAAATAAGATCCATATCAATATACGGGAAGGAACATGCCACTTGTATAACCGTTGATAATGACTCTCATTTATTTTTGACCACCAATTACATCGTTACTCATAATACGGCCATAATGAGCTCGTTTTTGGCTCGTAATGCTACAATGACGTACAATTTGACGCATAATGTTATTGGGTCAAGTAAGGAGGACCTTATGAGTCTTGGTGAGTATCTTGAGTTTGGTCTTGATAATATACATCCTTATCTAAGAATAAATAGAACAGGTAATGATTGGTTTAAAGAGGTTATTATGGGTACTAAGACGGTGAACAATATTCGTGACGTTCACGCTCGTATTCGTATTACCAATATTGATAGCGGTAAAGCCGGTGCCTCTCTTAAGACCGCATCTGGAACACCATATACATCTATTTATGATGAGGTAGGTAAATTTCCATTTTTAGCAGCATACTTACAAGGTCGTCCTGCCCATATGATGCACGGTAGAATGAGGGGGATGATGATATGCTCCGGTACGGGCGGCAACGTTGAAAAGTCTCAAGATGCTCAAAAAGTGATGAATAACCCTGCTGAATACGGGTTTATTGTCATGGATTATGATCTGCTTAATAAACGTTGTTTAAAACCAACTTGGCGTATTAGTCAATCCGGTTGTTTTGTTCCTGCTCAGATGTCTCATGCTTATGATAAGGAAACAACAACCTTAGATAAGTACCTTGGAATAGAGAAAGCTACAGGTCTTAAGAAAATAGATATTCAGGTATCAAAATTTGATGATAATACTAAGAAGATAAAATCTCGTCTTGATGAACTTGTCAAAAAGGATAGAGCTTTATACGTTCAGGAACGAATGGCATTTCCTTTGTCTATAGATGATTGTTTTCTTAATACGAATGTAAATAGGTTTCCTGTAGAAGATGCTTTGAAGCACAAAAGCCGTCTTCTTGAAGAAGGAAGACCAGGGAAAACAGTAGACATATATCAGACTGATGGAATGAAAATGGACTATCATTTTAGTGATAAACAGCTCGCTGATTATCCGTTCCAAGGTGGAAATATAGATGCTCCTATTGTTATATACGAAAATCCGCCTGAAGATGGAGGTATTTTTGATTTCACATACGTGAGTGGATGTTTACTTCCAGGTGAGAGAGTATTAACAGATAAAGGGTGGAAATACGTTGAAGATGTAAAATATGAAGATAAGCTTGTAAATAAAGATGGAGAATATGTTTTTATTAACAAAAGACTGTTATATAATAAAATAGATGAAGATGTGTATGATGTTAAAATGTATAATGGAGTTTCAATAACACGTTTTACGAAAGAGCATCCATTGTATGTTAGTGACAATAAACTTAAAAATGGTAAAATAATATGTGAAGATTTATTTAGCTTTGATTTTGTTAAAGTATCTGATGTAAAGAGTGGAATGTGGATTAAATATCCAAATATTTACAGAAAGGAGATATATCCTTGTAAAGAATTATTCCCTTATGTAATGTCTGATGATTTATGGTATTTAATAGGAGCTTGGATAGGTAATGGGTATTCAAGGATAGACAAACATCATGTAGGCATATATATAAGTACACATAAAAACAATGATAAGTTTATAAAGAAAATAGATGATATATGTAAATCATGTTTTGGTAAATATACTAATAAAAGATTCAGGGATAATAGTTGCGAGATATTTTGCAGTGTAAAGGAGTTTGCAATATGGATGGACTCCACATTTGGTAAATATGCCAATGGAAAATTTATACCAGAATGGGTTAAGTATATACCTCATGAGTATAAGGTTTCTTTTTTGTGTGGATATCTTGATACGGATGGTTGTTGTTATGCCGTTAATGGTAAGAAATTATATACTATTGAATATACAAGCTGTAATTTAAAATTATTAGAGAGTGTACAAGATATTTTGTTTTCAATAGGAATAGTTTCTAATATAAAAATTAATAAAAACGATAGATCTGATGTTATTCAAGGTCATTTTAAGAAAAGTAATTGTTTATATTATTTATCTTTTGGTACAAATGGTATATTAAAATTACTATCATTTGGTATAAGCAGTGTTAAGCTTGATGGTATTATTATTTCAGATAAAATAATCAAGGCTAAGAAAAAGGGGTGTTTTATAAGTAGTGATGGTAATTATATTTATATAAGGATTAAAAGTATAGAGAAGGAATTGTATTCTGGTCCTGTGTATAATTTTGATTGTGATACGCATACCTATTTATGTCATCACATAACTACCCATAATTGCGACCCCTATAAATCAGACAAGGCTGATACTGATTCTGTTGGTACGTTTTATGTACTTAAAAGGTATGTAAAAATCAACGATCCATTTGCTTATTGCATAGTAGCATCATACGCATCACGTCCTCCATCTTCCGATGATTTTTGTAGGAATTGTGAAATACTTCAAGAAGCGTATGGGGCTAAGTGTCTTATGGAGAATGCCGATCGAATGTATGAACTGTATCTTGCGAGACGAAATAAGCAGCTCATGTTACTGGAAGACGGTGAACGTCTTGCCGGTAAGATTATCCGTGCTGGCGCCCGTCAGAACAACAAGCTCGGTTTGGCTCCTACGGTTCCCAATCAGCGCATGCTTTTCAATACCGTTATTCAATATTGTTGGGAGGATGTTGTTGTCGGGTATGATGATGATGGTAATGAAATAACACAGAAAGGTATTTACCGTATCCCTGATATAGAACTTCTTGATGAGATCATAGCCTTCGGCCCTGGGGTCAACACCGACCGTATCATAGCCTTCGGCCACGCCCTTCTTCTGGCTAAGTATTATGATGATATGGGTTACATGCCTGAAAGTACGACTCAGAAGGAGAATCAAAAGAAGAGGGAACGTAAGAAGATGGAACAGGTTAAAGGATTTACGGTAAGAAGACATAACCCGTATAAAATAAGGTGACGAGAACAAATTCCTTATCTTTGTGAAAAATAGGATAATAGGATGGAATATTTCAATAGAGATCAGGCTTTTCCGGCCAGAGGAGTATTTTCAGGTTTGCCGGTGCAGGCTATACCTACCAAGAGAAAAACCAAGGAGTGGTTTAAAGCCACTATGGATTCTCTTGAATTGATTGGTTTGAAGCAGCTTGATGAGAACCAAAAGTTCAAAGATTTTTACAGGATGATGGAAGGGAAGCTGTCATTTATGGAGCTGAAAGATGTAATTCCTTATCTTAAGGATGTTCAGTCTATAAGGGACAACATAAATATTCCATCATTCTTACGTCATTATGATATAATAGGTACGATCGTAAACGCTTTTGTAGGATGGTTGGGCAACCTTTCTGACAAGTATAATGTAGTGGGATTGGACGAATCTGAAGTGAATCAGTATTCTGCCACGAAGGAAAATCTTCTTTATAATTACATTAGAGAGGAATTGGACAGAAGGGTTAGGCAAGAGTTATTAAATAGAGGATTGGATCCGGATTATAATAATTTTTCCAGCGAAGAAGAAAAGCAGGCTTATGCTCAACAGATACAAGAGGTGAAAGCATCTATGACCCCTCCTGAGATAGAGAACTTCATGAATACAAAATGGAAGACTGCCGAGGTTATATGGGGTTCTCATACGCTTGAAGCAGACAGGGGGCGTTTTTACATGGATGAGATAGATACCGAGAATTTCATTGACTATCTTCTTACCGGTCGTTGCTTTAGAAATTATCATGTAGGATACGACTATTATAAGCCGGAGAGGTGGTCTCCGTTGAATACGTTTTATTCTAAGACATTAGATAGCAAGTATCCTCAATATGGGGATTATATTGGTCGTGTTCATTATTATACTGCCAATGATATTATAGTAAGATGGGGGCATCTTCTTACGGCAAAAGACAAGCAAAAGCTTATAGGAGGTGCTGATAATTTCAATGGTACTTATAACAATGGTGATAATGGAAGCTATGTAAGTTTATCCAAATCGGCGAGTGTAGGGATGTTATATCAGAATAAGGTAATACCTTGGAAAGGATATAATGATTATGCTTCTATAAAAGCTTATGAGGATTATTACGGTATTCCAGCCGGCACATATACCGGATACGATAGTAATGGCAACGAATATCACAGAACCAGATTCATGCCAAATTTAGAGCATGGTAATTATTATAACCGCGCCCAGAGTTTGAGCGACGAGCATGTTCGTAGTGATTTGTATCAGGTAACTGAATCATATTGGGTATCCCCGGCTCAGGTGTATGTAATTACCTACCAAACTGAAACCGGATTAGTAACTACTGAAATGGTAACCGACGAGCTTCTTCAAGACTTTTTACAGGAAAATGGTATTAAGAAAATTACCAGGACCATGAGTAAGGGAATGGAGAACCCGGAGATTAATACCTATTTCGTAGATTACGTTCCACAGGTGAGGTACGGAGTTAAGATCAGTGGCGGGGCTCTCGCTCAGGACAACCTGTATCTGGATGGAGAACCTATCGATCACCAGATAAAAGGGGATAGCAATATCTATGACTTTGTTCTACCCGTTGCCGGATATATCGGTACTTCTATGGCTAACAGGATTCAGCCGTATCAAATATTTTATAATTTCTCCATAAATCAGATAAACAATATTCTTGAAAAGGAGATCGGTAAATTCTTCTTAGGGGATATAAATCTGGTTCCAAGTGAATACAAGGATTTGGGTGAAGATGTGGCTGATATATGGGCTAATCTTCTTGATGTAGCTAAGTCTGTAGGTGCTCTGACATTAGATACCTCATCTCAAAACACGAAAGGAGGTGTTCCTTTCAACCAGTTTGCCGTCTATGATTTGTCGCAGACAGAGCAGCTTAAAACAAGAATGGAGCTTGCTGAATGGTCGAGGATGAAGTGTTTTGAAATGGTTGGTATCACGCCTCAAGTAATTAACGGTCCCAACAGGTATGAGACCGCCACTGGGGTCCAGCAGGGCGTTACGGCATCTATGTTACAAACACAGATATACTTTGATAACTTCGGTTACTTCAAGAAACGCGCTCTTGATCTTCATCTGGCTGTCGCTCAACAATGCCAGCAAGAAGGAAAGGATATTTCTGTAATGTACACAAAAAGTGATCTTACCAGGGCGTTTTTATCTATAGGAACCGACGGTCTTAGTCTAAGGCATCTTGGTGTTCAGGCATTATCTAATTCCAAGAAAAGGGAAGAACTGGAGAAATTCAAGACCTTTATGTTGCAGCTAAATACGGCCGGAGGAGACATTTACGATCTTGCATCTATCTTCACATCAGATTCTATGGTAGAGCTTATACAGAATGCAAGAAATACTCGCGCATACAACGAGCGTCAGATGCAGCAGCAACAACAGAATCAGATGCAGCTTAACCAGCAACAGATACAAGCTGAAGCTGCTGAGAAGGATAAGCAACGTCAGCATGAACTTGCTTTAGAAGACAAGAAAGGTCAATACAGGATACTTCAAGAGAAGATCCAGGCGGCAGGCAGGGCGGCAGACGCCAAGAGCGACGCCACCTCTCTCAATTTCCTGGCTTCTGTTTCAGATCAGGCCGTAAGGCAAGCTGATATAGAAAGTAAAGAAAGGATAGAAGATAATAAAATTGAAAACGATTCCAAACTTCATGATGATGAAATGAAAATAAAAATGGAAGAGTTAAAATTAAAATCTAAAGAACTTGCTCAGAGAGCAAGGGAAGATGCTACTAAAAGGTATGTAGCAGGAATCAATAAAAATTAAGGATTAAATATCCCCAAATTTCATTAGAAAATCTCTAATAAAATTTGGGGATATTTAATTTTTAGTGAAGATTAAACACTTATAAGTTTTTTATCTGAAATATAGGTATTTAAATATTTTTGCAGTATGGGAAAATTAGAAAAAAATGGAATAGTAGAATTGGACGATATTTTTAGTATCGGTCCGGTTGATGATGTTTATAATAGGGAAGAAGATATTCTGCCTATTAATGGTAAAGATGAGAAGCCTATAGAAGAAGGTTCTCATATTAAAGAAGATCCGGTTGTTGATCCTACTCCTGATCCCAAAGTGGATGAAAAAGGAGGAGATGGTGTAGTTGATAGCAATAAGAATATGGTAGATGTTCCGGTTGCCAATTACAGAAAAGTATTGGATACCCTTTCTTCAAGAGGTATTATTCCTGATTTGAAAGATGTGGTATTTAGCGGTGAAAATGGCGAAGAGCTTACTATTAATGATCTTGATTTTAGTAAAGAAGATTCATTGTGTGACATACTGTCTACTATTTTCGAAAGTCAGAAAGAGGATATTATTAAAGATAAGATAGATGTTACTTCTGTTTCTGATATTACTAAGAAGCTTATTCAGGCCGATAAGGCCGGAGCTAATATCGTTGATATTCTTAAGCAATATGATACGAATGTCGCTCCTATAGAAAAGCTTGACATTGAAAACAAAGCAGATCAGATAAAGATTGTTCGCCATTATGTTGATCTTCTTGGGTTGCCTAAAGATGAAGCTGATGAGTTTTTCAAAGGCATTATCAATAAAGGTGAAGAGTATGTTGAAGCAAAGGCTATAAAGTACAAGGCTGAGCTTGATAAGAGAATGGATGATATTATCCAGCAACGTACTAAAGAGGCTGCCGAAAAGAAGGCGAAGGATGCAGAAGATTTTAGAAGGTATAAGAAAGACCTTAAGTCTTCTATCCAGGCAAAGTATCAGCTAAATGACACTATGGTATCTAAAGCTCTTGATTTTGCCCTAAAACCTTCTGAATCGAATCCCGGAATTACCAAAGCATTTAATAGGGTAAGGGAGATGATGATGAATCCGGAAGAAGCGCCAGATTTGATTATGTTTCTTATGAATCCAGGTGAGTTCGTAAAACAGAAGTCAAATCAAGCTGTAGTTGATGAGAAAAAGAAGATTTATAAGCTCATCAGCCACACAAATAAAGACAAGAGGGTAGCTCCGGTAGATGATAAAGGTGATCAAGTTCAAGGTGTGAAGTTCGATGAAATTAGTATAGATTAAAAAAGATTAAAAAGTTTTTTCGTTCATGGCTAATGTACTTTTAACAAAAAATTTCCCGGCCACCATGAATGGTGACACGGTGATTGGATATACCGACGCTAAAGTCGTTAAGCAAAGTATCGTAGAGCACGATCTTAGCTCTTTAGAAGATTGGTACTACGAAGATCCGGATAAGAACCATCTGGGTATGCTTGAGTTGTTTTCTAACATTACAAACTATCCTCTGCCTATGTATATGGGTATGATTAAACAGGATGCTACTATTACCGTAAATGGTATCAATGGTTCATTCCGTTATGATCTTCCGGTATCAGAAACGTATGAGGTGGTTACAGTAGAAGACACGTCTTTGAAATATGCAAAACCTGGTATTGATGAAAGCTTCTTCGAAATTGTGTTGAATGCACAATTTAAACAAGGAGATGTTATTACTTATGATGTGATTAACGGTTGTCAGGCTCTTATCTCCACAGAGCGCCCTCCGAAACAAGAAGGTGAAAACTGGAGATATTGGTGTAAGCTGTGGGGCCGTTCCCGTGCTAAATACTTCCCGAAAGACATGCTTCGTGCAGGTATTAAATATTGGAAGGTAACAAACGTTCTTGGCGAGTTCTCTACTCAGTTCTCTGGTGTAGGAGGTGCTTCTAGGGCTGGTTCTATGACTTGTGAATTTACGCTTGGTGGACACCGTGGTGTTGAAGGTGAAACAACTATGTACGCTGGTATTAAGTCTTTGGCTTATGCGGATGAACGTACACAGAATTTCATCGATAAGGCTTATCAAAAAGTTCGTCAGCTTTCTGAAATCAGAGGAGGTGATGCAAGTTATGCCATTATCGGTTCTCGTCTTGGTGATGGAAGCATTGATATGCGTACAGCTCGTGTAGCCAATACAGTATCTTTGTTTTGTTTGGCTGAGTTGGCTAAGATGGAAGCATACGAACTTATGTTCATGCGTGGAGGTAGAGTCAAGGGTCATAATGGTGTTTTGATGAAAAACGAAGGTTTGTACCATCAACTTCGCCGTGGTTTTGTTATCTCATATGCACGTCCGGGCGGTATCAAGCGCGAACACTTCCTGGCTGCTGCTGACTATATTTTCCGTGGTCGTAGCGATATGCCGATTGAAAATCGTGTAATGAAATTCAAGGTAGGTGCTATGGCCTACAAGAACATCGTTGAAATCTTCCGTGATGAGTTCTTCTCTCAATTGGGCGCCTTGGCTCCGCTTATGGGTACAGAACGTATTATCAATAATCCGGTAACAGGATCAAACGATGCTCTTGAATTAGGAACTGTAAAGATCAAGGGTGTTACTATTCCGGGTATTGGTAAGGTCATTGTAGAACACGAACCTTCTTTGGATTACGTTGATATGGTAGATAGAAGCCAGTTGGTAGACGGTATGACTCCTATCACATCATATTCATGTATTATGGAAGACTTGACCGCTCCTGAATACTCTAACGCATTCGCTGGCATCCCTGCTTCAGCCGAAGCTCGTATTGGCAATATCAACAGCAACGTATTCTACGTTAAGCCTGATATCGGTTCTATGTGGTGGGGATACGAACAAGGTAGATGGTCGTCCAGAGTATCGGCTCAAGAAATTGTATCCAGCCATCCTCGTATGTCAGAACAATTCTGGTGCCACTCTGTATCGGCTTGTTGGGTAAAAGATACCAGCCGGTTCGTAACAATTGAATTGTTACCAAGTTCTTTGTGATCATAACTTTTAGTATTAACTTGCGGTCGGCTTTAAAACCGGCCGCAAATTTTGTTTTTTAGGATATATAAAAATGGGAAAAAAGATTTTTGAAGAAAGCCATGAGTCCAAGAAACTGCTGGCTACCGTAGGAGGAATGAAGATATATTCCGACTCTATTTATGTTATAACAGGTAAGATGGATGAAGAAGCTCCTTCCGGATATCAGGAAAGAGGTATTTCCAAGACTCCTTTCCCCGGAAATAAGACGGTATCTTGTTGTGGATGGGATAAGGATCTTAGGGTGTATGATACCGGTTTCTTCATCAATTCAGCATGTTATAAAGGTTACTCACTTGAAGACAAGAAAGCTGAAATGGATATGCGTATTAAGAATATTCGGTATCCGTTTGAAGAAACTGTCAATGAGGACCTGGATCAAAAGAACTTCGATTTCTGGGATTCTTACAGAATTGACTTATATGATGGTCGTTTGTTCTACACTAACGATGTTCGTGATTTATTTGAGCTGTATATAGCTATTTTATCCAAGTCTCTTACTCCTAAAGAGGAAGACGGTAATCCGATGTACGTTGAATCTTATTATTGTGTAGAAGACAAGACTACGGCCGTAGATATCAGGAAACAACGTCAGATTGACAAGGCTGATATTTTATACGAGTTCATGAACAAACTGAAAGGATCCGAGGCTGAAAGGAGAAGCATCTACGATCTGCTTTTGTATCTTGACATCATATACAGCGTAGAACTTGATCAGAGCATGGTTCAATACATATTCACTAATTGGATTGACGCCAAGAATACGAACGTTGATATGTATAAAGAAGCAAGCTCAAGGTTCTTATCTGACGACGAATCTTCTGAGGGAATGCAGGTGATTAAATTACATCGTATGATCAGAGAAATGATCGAGGGCCTGGCTGTCACCGTCAACACCGACGGACTGTATCTGAATGGCGAGCTCCTGGGCGCCGACGCCATCTCTGCGTCTATGGCTCTTGCTTCCAATAAGTCGATGTTAGAAACCAAGTCACGTGTTCTGGAAGCGTATAATACTTTAAAGAACAAGCATAAAAAAATAGAAGGAGCTAAGTCTGACAAGAAGAAAAAGGAAGACGAAAAAGGCTTTGATATTGATCAATACGCTGATAAAAAAGAATAATTTATGAGAATTGTTGATTGTTATCTTCGGGCCTTACAGAAGGCTGAAGAAAACATGACCAACGGTGGTATAAAACTTGACAAGGCACGTTTTGTTCAGCTTTTTAATGACGAACAAAACCGCCTTGTTCGTTATATCCTTGATAAGAAAAACGAAGAGGATATACGTTATATCCAAAAGTTGGTTGTGTACTCAAAAGAACTTGACGAGAAAGAAGATAAAGATAATCCTGAAGGCACTTTATTTTCATTGCCTTCTGATTTCTTTTCTTTTTCAAACATATCAGGCGTATTTACCAAAGGTGAATGCACGGTCACTGATTTTACCATGTGGGAGGCTAAGAACGAAAACCCGCATGAGCTTCTTGCCGACTTTTTTAACAAACCTGATTTTGATTTTAGGGAAACGTTCTACACTATAGGCGAAGATTCGGTAAGGGTGTACAAGTCTGGTTTTGATGTAGACACCGTTTATCTTACGTATTACCGATATCCGAAGGAAGTTGACATCGAAGGATATGTTAAATCCGATGGTTCTAATTCAACCGATATAGATCCTGAATTAGATGACAAATTAATTGGTATTATCCTTAACATGATTGAAAAGCAATTTGCTTTGAATGAAAGCGAATACGGACGTTATCAAATAGATTCAAACAACGTCCAATCTCCTTTGTAGCAGAAGGAAGGCATACTCTGAATTAAATATTATCAAAAACGATTAGAAATTAATTAATCTCTAATCGTTTTTGTTGCTTATATGACTATCATTATTTTTGATGCAGATAACAGAATATTAATTTTAAAACATTATAAGGCTATGGCTATCCATAAACCGTATGACAGACATATTATCTGTCCTCCGCACGCTAAGTTGGCGGACGTAGATTCTTTGTTGCTTCAAGAAGGTCAGATCGCTATCTATGATTTGGATGGTGAGCAGACTAAAGATGGTTTGAAAGCGTTGACTGATTTGAAGGGTTATCGTAAGGACGAACAACGTTTCCAGATCAGAATCGGACGTAATGAGATGGTGAACGACCGTGTATCTGATGATAAATCATTCTCTACACCTACGTTTGCTATTGATGAAATTATAGAAGTGTATGCTTCTGCTCCGAAGAGCAAAGAAATTAAAGTAGATGAAGTTATTTTCGGTTATAACGGAATTGACGACAATACCGCTATTACAGCAAGAAAAGGCGATCGTATTCCTATCCATATTAAGCTGACAGGACGTTTGTTCGAGCTTCGTGGTTATCCGATGGGTGAGGTGAATATCGATGATTACATTATTTTCGAAAACTGTCCAGGTCGTGAGGATATGTGCTCAGAATGTGATCCTTGCGAAGATGTTGATATTTTGGCTGCTATCTTGAAAACAATCGAACGTATCAAGAATCAGCCGATTGCAGGTGGTGGAAAGGTAGGTGATTTTGTAGAAATCCATCCTATCCATTCTTGTGACGAGTTGAAAAAAACTCCGGTGGAAACCGACATGAATTTCTATTGTATGGAAATGTGTGATACCGGTGATGCTTATGCCCTGGCTCAGCTTAAGGCTGCTTATCCTGGTTTGGATATCAAGAGAGTCGGACGTCATCTTTCTACATCTAAATATCAGGTGATGAAAGAAGGCGGTAAGCCTACTGATTATACTCAAAAGCTGTCTTCTATTATGAAAGGCTGCGAAGAGTGTCCTGAAGGATATACTAAGGTAGATGGCGGTTTGATCTATGCCGTAACGTTAGAGGATGATGGTGTTGATCGGTCTACTGTAGTAGAAAGCATTAAGAATGCCGTTAGGAGCACTGCCGAGAAAACAGCAGCCCAAGATGGCGGAGTAGGTATGTACACTGTGGCCGTAAGCAAGAAACTGACGAAGGCTGATATTGATGCATTTGTAGAAACTAATCCGACAGCCACAGTAACGTTCGTTGCTAAAACAGCAGATATGTGTAGTAATCCTACTGTTACAACTGTTAGATGGGAAGCATGTGGGTCTTGTAAGATTTCGAAAGAAGCTTATGAAATTACGCTGCCGGATGACGAATGTGGTGGTAGTGCGAAAGAAGAGTTGCAGGCCGCATTCCCGTATCTGACAATCGAAGATTATGGTACACCTGGTGGATGTCAACACAAGTTTAAAACAACGGTCGTAACTAATATGGTTTGCGATGAATGTGATGACATTTTCAAAGATTTCTTTGTATCGAAAGCCCCAGAATCTTATCGTGGACGCAATTGGAAACGTTTGGGTGCTGTAGCTGGTGATAGTACAATTATTGCCGATCCGTTACCTAAGAATTGCAAATGCGGTATTTTGTTCCGTGGTATAGATTATATGATTTCTCCGTCTGACTGTTTGATTGACCGTCTGACATTCCAGGAAGGATCTGTTCGTATTGCTGTAAATGGTGGTTATCCGGATGAACAACGTGAGGCTATCAGCACGTACTTCAACCCGATCCACACAGAATACAAACAGCACTGGGCTCCGCGTACTCACCTTGGAGCTGAATTGCTTGATAAGGAACGCGAACAACGTATGTTCTTCGACTTCCGTAAGACTCATCAAGAACTTATGGAACGTATGTTTACCAACGAAGAAACCCGCTTAGACCTGTTGGCTCCGTATGCTGATTATTCAGTAACATTGAAGCCGGCACGTTACTCTAACGGCTTCGGTAGGGTAATTGATGATCATATTACAGTACACTTCCATGTACCGTATGGCGCTCACGAAGGTATTCAAGACCTTATGGACTTGTTAGCTGCTTCGGCAAATATCAAGCCATGCAAGATTTGATTTTCCTTTTTTCTATATATCCCAAGGGGGAGGAGGCTGGTCCTCCACCCCCTTTTTTTGTAATAAAATAATTTGAAATAAGTTAGTTTCATATAGCACAAAATAATATTAAAAATAATAGATTCTATTCTGTAATACGAATGGAATATGTATCTTAGACATATGATTAATAAATAACATTTAATGTATTAAAAATTATGAGATTATTATATAAGTTCAACATAGGTCAAAATGAAAATATATCATCTTTGTGTAAGATTAGCAATAACTTGTGCAATCAGGCGTTATATATTTTCAGAGAAACACTTTCCAATGAAGATAAGTGGTTATCCTATTTTGAACTTGATACTATCATGAAGAATACTAAGAATTTGGATGGGAATATCAATTACAAATTATTAAAAGCGCAATGTTCACAACAAGTTCTTCGTATTCTTGATAAAAACATTAAAGGTTACTACAAATCGGTCCAAGATTACAAAAAACATCCAAATAAGTATAAAGGGAAACCGGGTCTTCCAAGTTATAGGAAAAGAGGATCTGAGTTTAACATGTATTACACGAATCAGAATTGTAAGATTAAAGATGGGAAAATTGTTCTTTCAAAGGAACTTTCGATAGATATTCCTCAATATGAAAAGTACTCTGATTTGATAAAAAATTTCAAACATGTTAGAATAAAGCCGTTAGCGTGTGGATATAAAATAGAAATCATTTATGAGGTAAAAGATGCTGAAGTATCTAAAGGTAGAGAAGAGAAAATAGCTTCCATTGATTTAGGAATAGACAATCTGGCGACTATTGTCAGTGAGGATTTTACTATCATTTTTAGTGGTAAATTTGTTAAATCACACAATCAATTATTTAATAAAACACTTGCTAAATTAAATAGTATCAAAGATTTACAAAAGATAAAAGGAACAACAAGACGAATAAAGAAATTATATTATGATAGAGAACAGTACATGGAAGATGTCTTTCATAAAATCAGTAGAAAGATAGTTAATTTACTTATCGATTCCAAGATAACAAAATTAATTGTAGGCTACAACAAGGGATGGAAACAAAATGTAAATATGGGTAAAAAGAATAACCAGAAGTTTACACAAATCCCTTTTGCGAGATTAGTTAGTTACTTAGAATACAAATGTGAATTAGTTGGTATTGAAATAGTTATTCATGAAGAATCATATACTTCGAAATGTGATTCTCTTGCATTTGAGAAGATAGGGAAACATGAAAACTATTTAGGAAGAAGGAGAAAACGAGGATTGTTTCAATCCTCGGTAGGAAAGCTCATTAATGCTGATGTAAATGGAGCATTAAACATTATGAGAAAAGTAGTCGGTGATTCCTGTGAATCAATTCGTAGGATAATTGATAGAGGGTTATTGTTTAACCCGGTAAGGATTACGAATGTATTTTGTTAATAAGGTGCATTCCTAGACTTATAAAGAAATGTAATAGATTTTATTGAATTTAATATTTTTTCATAACATGAATGGCGTGGATTTTTTAGCCGGTGCCTTTGGTAGGGGCATTGACAAAATAACCAACATAGTTGGAAAATGGGGTTCCTCCCAACCGGTAGATGACAGCAAATCCGGTATAAAAATAGGGGACAAAATCTACCAAGTGGTTGTGTCCTTAAATGGCTGTTATTGGTATCTTGACGAAGAAGGCAAGAAGCATCCTGTTTCTGGTATTCCGGCCACAACCGAATGGGAGTGGATTAACATAGCTGAGAAAGTTCTCAAAGATTTCAAAACATGTTACCGTACACCTGGTGGAAAGGTTGAAGTATGGAGTTGGTATCTTCTTAACGATCAGATGGATGTTCTTAAAGAAACCCATAGAATTACCGACAGTACCGACATGGATAATCCGGTAGGTAAGGTTCTTACTAAGATACCAGATGAATGGGTTATGATCGACTGTGATCTTCCTGATATGACGGAACGTGATATTACGTTTGTAAGTAGATGTTATAAGACTCCGGATGGTAAGGTTGAAATAGAAGGATTGGAAGCCATAGATGATAAGATAAGCATTAGAGAATCTATCTATACTGTTATTCAGTCAACTGACGATAATTTCCCTGCCGGGCATGTTTTTAAGCTAATTCCAGAAAATTGGGTTCGAATGGTTTGTGACTTTCCTGACATGACAGAACGAGATGTAACTTATGTTCTTGAATGTTACACTACTAAAAAAGGGAAAGTACAGGTAGAAGGCCTGATAGCCATAGATAATATTCTTGGATCCAGGGAAGAGGTTTATACTGTCCTTCAGTCAACTGATCCTGATATTAAGGTAGGGACCGTATTGGATTCCATACCCGAAGATTGGGTGAGGATGGTATGTGATTTTCCAGATATGACAGACCGGGAAATCGTTGAAGTGGATGAATGTTATAAGACAGATGGTGGTAAGGTCAATATAAAAGGTTATCAAGCTATTGATGCTATTCTTGGTGTAAGGGAACAGTATTATTATATCGTTAAGACAACGGACGTCGCTTATCCTCAGTGGACGAGAATAGATAAGATACCTAACGAATGGACGAAAACCGAATGTGACTTTCCTGATCTTACAGAAAGGCATATCATGTCCGTAGATGAATGCTATACAACTCCTGGTGGTAAAATACATCTTGGAGGATATAGGTCGGTAGATAGCATAATAGGAGTCCGGGACGAATATCTTATTGTTATGGAAACAACCGATCCTGATATACAAAGAGGTGCCACATTCAATAAAATACAAGAAGGATGGCAGCGTATTGTTTGTGATTTCCCTGATGCTACTACATCCGATACAGAAATAGTAGAAAACTGTTATAAGACGGAAAAGGGAAAGGTTCAGATCCGGACGTATATAACAATGGACGGATACGGAAATACAAGGGAATTGAGACATATGGTCCTTAAAACAACCGATCCTGATTACAATATTGGATCCAATATTGATCAGATACCGGTAGGATGGTTGAGTATCGAGTGCGATTTTGCGTCTGCTACCCAACGTCATATAAGACAGGTAAAAGACTGCTATGGTTCTGATGCAGGGAGTATTTACGTAGAGGGGGAAATAGTTTACAACAATGATCTTGACATAGACAAGATGGCACTGACGGTTATGGAAAGCACTGACCCGGCGATAGCCGTAGGGACGACGCTGGCCACTATTCCTGCTGGCTATGTAAAGACAGTTTGTAGATGTAATTGTTGTAACCATTAAATCTTATTGTCATGAGTTGTAACGAATATTATTTAATAACATTGGAGTCTATACCGACTCCAGTCCGTCATAAATACACTAATTTAACGGATGAATGGTATGGTCCTGATGGTACTAAGTACGAAGATCCTGATACGATAACTAAGATCGAGCAGCAGGCTATAGATAATAATCGTATAGGGGATAATACCTTATATCAGAAACTTATTGAAATATATTCTCAAGGTGAGTCAATAAAATCGGACATCGGAGATATAGGTTCGGTATTGGATTACATAAACGGGGAGGAAGTGTGATGGGGACTATATCGGATAAGTTAATGAGGATTATAAATACCAAAGAGGATATAAGGCAAGCCCTTATATCCAAAGGGTATGATGTACCCACTTCCATACCTTTTAAAGAGTATGCTAAAATGATATCAGACTTACCATGTAGAGTGGATTCTTTTCCTGATATAGAAGGAATTGTAGCTCGTTATTCAGCATTAGGTCTTACCAATGAGCAGATGGCTGCCAATCCTGTATGGGTTGATAAGACAGGTAATGGGCATGATTTGCAAATGAAGAATTTCGCTTGGAAGGAAGGATCGGGTATTAGTGATATTTACCCCGGTGCACTCGTCTTTGACGGAGTAGACGATTGGGCGGGATGTGACAACTTGCCATTATTGCCTAAAGAAAAAGGATATAGTATTATTGCATTGAGGAATTGGATAACACGATATGATGCAACTCAATATAAAAGATCTTTAATATCAAATCTTGACACAAATGATGAAGGCGCTTTTTTAATTGAATATAGAAAGGATGAAAATGTAAATGACGTTACGGGATTTTATAATAGTTTTACAGATGTATATATTGACGATAATAACCCTATTACATGGCAAACATCAAGTAGTTACAATGGTCAAATAATAAAAAAAGGAACATCTAAATCTACTAATAAGCTGTGTATTTGTAAAACTTATTTTGGCCAATTAAGTAATTATGCCAATGCTGCCATTTGGGAAATAGTCATTCTCGATCATGATGCCACCGAAGAAGAACTGACCAAGATCAAAGACTACTTCATCAAAACCTATCCCTGGCTCTTCCCCGACCAGGCATGGACTGTCACCGGCAAAACCAACGAGGACGAAGATCGTGCTACTATTGCTAACATTACGGGCAATGGCAATGATCTTGTACTGTCGAACTTTGGGTTTGTAGAAGGAAGCGGGTACAATGAAGAAGGTGAATATGCTGGCTATCTAGTTACTGATGGGGTGGATGATAGAGTACAAGATAGTTCTTTTAAACTAAATAAAGATTGGACACTTGTGGGAGAATGGGTATTTTTAAATCAAAAGGCAACAAATGCAGGAATTACTAAACCATTCAGCTTTGTTGTCTATAACAGAACAACAGGATTAAGCCTATTCATAAATACGGGAACATCAGGAATTACTATAGAGAACGTTAAATCTATAAAAGCCATATGCTCTGATGGACGTATATACCTTGACTATTGGTCTGAAATGTTAATTAGTAAAGATCAAGACATAACAAGCAGCACCTCTGTTTTGTCAATCGGTTTTAACGGTACAGCATATACCCAAATAGCTTTTAAAAACTTAGGCATCTATAACAATCAGATTCTTTCCAAAGACGACTGTATCAAAGCATATAACTATTTACAAACCCTAAAAGCAAAGTAATATGAAATTCATTATCATACCAAAAGAAGTATATGATTCCGTATCTGAAGAAAAGAGACGTGAATTAGGAATAGGTAGCCCAAGAGCGAGCGTAGACGGCTCTAAGGTTATTTTACACGTAGAACATTATGACCATCTATTTAAGTCTTTAGACGCGCAGGCTGATGATGATCCTCAATATCCGTATCCGGTATATGACAGTCCTTCTTCTGAGTTTGAATCTGTTCTTTCATCTAAAGAATGGGTGTCCGATGTTAATAACGAGCGTCTTTGATCTTGTTATGGTTGAGACAATTGCTATATTTGTAAAAAGTTGAATAATTAAAGCGTGTGGTAGCGTTATCTACCATATAATCATCATGTTTCAGATAATAATCGGATGCGTTTTGGCTAATATCCTTACGATAGCAATCATCGGTTTAGTCCTGTATTTAGTGTATCTTGACATACTCCCACGCCTAAAGTGCGTGGGATTCTTGGATACAAGCGCAAGAAACCCCGATATTGCTATCGCTGGAATTACTCTTGCTCTCCAATTCGGAAATGCCCTTCCGAAGTATGTTACGGGCTGCAAGAATATCACGGTCGTTAACTGCACCGCACGACGGGCATACCCACGTGCGGTCGCGTAACGACAGTCCTTTATTAATGCAGCCACATTCACAAGTTTTGGAAGAAGGATACCATTTGTCAATCTTGTGTATCGTTACTCCATACTTTGAAGCAACGATGTTGTATTTGTATGAAATCATTTTTTTAATTACATTTACAGCGTGAATATAATAATAACTTTTGGGTGTATATTAGAATCAATTATTAAAAATACATATATAAACAAAAGAATCATTGATCCCCTATTTAAAAGCAGGGGCTTTGTTAAAGATAGTAAAAACGAAGACCGTTTAAAGGCTTTGGATTCTAAGATTGATCAGAAGGTTGAGGACGTAAAAAACAAGGTTGGCGCGGTGATGGACATCGTAGACCAGATCAAGAAATTGTTGGATAAAATTAACAAGAAATAAAAAAAATGGCAGAAGTAGGTTATAATAGTAGATTCGAAGGTCAGGAGGTTGATTCCAGACTTGAGAATGTGGTGCAGGCCGCTCCTGGAACAGGTTTGGAACCGGGCAAGGGAGGCCTTATCCCGGCTCCCCCTGCCGGAAGTCAAGACGGTAGCAAGACTCTTCTTAGTAATATGACATGGGGAGATCATGTAACAAAACAGTACATAGATGATGCTGTTTCGGCGGCAGGGTGGAAGAAGCAAATTGTTAGCGAACTTCCTACTGTTGAAGAAGCGAAGGATAATGTCATGTATCTTGTAAAAGACGATGTGGTATCTACAGAAACTAAAAACGTGTATAACGAATATATTTTGGTTACTGAAGAAGGTGGTGGCAGGGTGCTTGAACCGCTTGGTATGGTAAGCACCGGGGTAGATTCGACTTATCTTGATCTATCCATATTTCCCGGTACTTCTGGAACTCTTGATGAAAGTTCGTTTGCAAAAGTTTTGGATGCATACAACAACAATATCACATTAGGTAAGTTAGATGGTGATTATTATCATTTGAATTATTTTTTAGAAGGTAATGATTTTGAAAATAATTTTAAATTAAAAATAGTATTTGCCTTATTTGCTAATACCGACTCAGCGGTAGGCGCATCTGAATATGATATAGAAATTCAGGTGGGGACTTTTGTTGTTATTCAAGATAAGACATATGAGGCTATGAACAATATGGTTACGTTGTCTAATACGATATTGTCTTATTTGAATTTTATGGCTATGCCCCCTAAGGTTGTTACAACATTGGCAAATTTACCAAAAGGTGCTCATAATATCATAGCCAACGTCGCTTCTGCTACGGATCTGTCTATGACCGTATCTTCTGAGTATGTTGGGAGGGAGTGGCAGGTGCGGGTTAACAACACCACCGGCACGGACATCACACAGCCGCTTCCTACCTCTGGACGGTTCCAGAGTATGTCAGGCGATAGCGTAGTGATACCTAAAAAAAGTTTTATAGAATTAAGTATCTGGTATATCAATGATAAGTTGGTTATCAGAGTAGGTGAACAAGCTTAATAGAAAGGATAAAGTATGCTTTATGTAAATAAAAACGTAAAAGGTTTTTACTGGAAAGGATACGAGTTGGACTCCTCTTCTTACGAAGTAGGGTATTCTTACCAAGATTTCTTAGATGGTAAATGGGTTCAACTTGACTCCGATCAAGAAAAATTCCATCAAAACAATCCTGATGCGAGTGTGAAAGAAGTTATTGCCATGCAGCTTGACCCGGAGCCTCCTGGACCAACTGAAGAGGAGTTGCTCGCCAAGGCTAAGGATAAGAAAGTTTCTGAGGCCAGGGAATATGCTTATTCTGATGCTGTCCGTTCTTATAGTCTGGATGGTAAACAGATATGGTATAACAGTAGCATGAGGCAGAAGGTTAAAAACGATATTGATGTAGCAAAAGGAAGCGGGATATATACCGTATCCGTAGCAGATTCAGAATACGAGCTTGATATTGCTAATACGGCAATGAATGAAATGCATGTATATGAATCTGAGTGCGACTATCGTACTGCTGCTATAGAAAAGGAAATAGCTTCTAAAACCGATAGGAGCGAAGTTGAGTCTATGAAAGTAGATGAAGGTTATCCTGAGAAGTTGGTAAGGACAAAGGATCAGATCATAGAAAAAAATAAGATCCTTGAAGCCAATGATCCGGAGAAGGCTACAGCTATGTACATGAGGACGATGATCAACACGCCGGCTATGTTGGAAAACATCGACCAGAATCTTGCTCTTAAGATAAAGGGATTGTACCCTATCTGGGATAAGGATGGAGTTTACGGCGACAAAGGTCTTCCTATGGGTACGGCTGTTGTAAAAGGGCAACGTTTCCGTAGCAAGAACAAACCTTCGGATTTGGATTGGACCCTGTTTGAAGTAAGGCAAAATCATAATCTCCAAGCCGACTGGGTTCCTGGTCAGGGAGGTGGAACCGAAAGTTTGTATATGGTTGTTCAGGAAAAACATTCAGGTACGATAGACGATCCTATTCCTTGGGTATATAATTCTATTTTAGAGAATGGAAAGTATTACATTGACAAAGAAATTAAGTATCTTTGCATAAGAGATTCAGGCATCCCTTTGGCTTACGAGAATCTTGCTGATCTTGTATCAGCCGGATATGTAAGGGTTGTTTAGGTCGTAATTTGTTGTTAATGTTATGGATAACCCCTGTATATTTATTTATGCAGGGGTTTTTCTTTAATCCAGACTCTACTTATTTTCATATTCGGTAAGGTTCTGATTATCTTTGTGAAAAAGGTTAAGTTATGGAAAGAAAAGATATTATAAAAGAATTGAGTCAGTATTTTAGTATTGTTGAATTAGTTGGTCCTAAAGAATACGGTAGAGACAAAGATCTTTGCTGGAGGTATTTAAGAACTGAGTTGCTTCACACGATACTGGTTTTAAGGAAAGACATCTTGAAAACTCCGATGACGGTTAATACCTGGAAGTCGGGCGGAAGGTTTGATGAACGTGGGTTTAGGAACAATATCTCGGATATAGTAAAATCTAAAACCGTATCAGGGTCGTTGTATATCAGTCCTCATATGCTTGGAGCAGCTATCGATTTCGATGCCAAGGGTATGACGGCAGAAGAGACAAGGAATAAAATAATTCAGTCGCAGGATTTACTTCCTTGTCCTATTAGATTAGAATCAGGTACCAATTGGGTCCATATTGACGTATATGACTCTCTTGGAAGTAGCAAGAAAGTAACTATGTTCTAATATGGCTTACAGATTTGTAGGAAGGATGAATTTAGAAAGTTTCTGGGCTTTTCTCATTTCCGGATTATCAGCATTGTGGATGAATTTCCAGGAGATTCACCACCTTATATATTCTATATTGTTTATATTAGCTATAAATCTTTTGTTAGCTACTATAAAAAGTATCAAACACTGCTATATCCGAAGAAAGAGAAAGAGGCCTTTTAAGATATTGACATGCATAAGCGAAATGGGCGTTTTGAAAATCCTTCTTGAGTTCGCGGCCTGCTCTTTCGGGTTGTTTACCATATCCGGAATGGATCTTATTATGTCTATGGGAGGTCATAAATCTCCAGAATTTATAGATATGCTTCTCCAGTGGATTACGATATTCGCCTTAATATTATATGGTGGAATGGCATTTAAGCGTCTTGGTGATCTTGCACCTGATTTGATGATAGTAAAAGGCGTTAAATATTTCTTTAGCAAAGTGAGTTGGTGGCAAAAAGTTCCATTTGGAGAAGAGTTAGAAGAAGGTATAAAAAATGGTGAAATACAAGATCTTTTAGATAATAAAAAGGAGGGTAATAAATGTGTTTGCAAAAAATGAGGGTAGGGTATGTATTAGGAGTTCTCCTATTGTGTTTTATGTCTTTCTTGTTTGGTAAAACATGCAAGAATCAGGAGATAATACATGATATAGAAATAGATACGGTAATAGACACCGTTATCCATCCTATTCCTGTGCCTCAGTATATAGTTGACGTAGGGGAGGTAGAGATACCTTTCCCTATGGATGCTATAGTTAAAAAAGATACGATAAAAGACACTGTTTACATTAATATTCCAATACAAAGAAAAACATACAGCACAGATGATTATCGGGCTGTTATAAGCGGATACAGACCCAATTTGGATACGATGATCATCTACCACAAAAAAGAAATAATATACGAAAAGAGCCGGCGCTGGGGCATAGGACTGGCGGCGGGGTATGGGGTTGGGCGCGAGGGCTTCTCCCCCTACTTAGGCGCTGTGGTCTATTATCGGATATGGTGATAATCACCTCACCTTTTATTTAATGTCCAATAGTTTAAACTTTTATCACCTCATTTACTTATCTTTGTAGAAAAAGATAAGGTATGAACTATATCGATATTTTACCACAGATAAGAAATAACATTTTCTATGTCAGGATAGTAATGACCGATTATGATGTAGAAAATCAGATGGTTATTAGAATAGTAGCCAGAAGAAATGACGGTCTGTACAAGACGGAAGTAGTACAGTATCCAAATGAAGGAACTGATTACAACGGGGAAATCATTGTTCCTATGTTTGGTATGGCTAAGTCGTTGGTAGCCCAAATAGTAGGAGTCAAGATAAATGGTACTGAGGTACGTGTTAATAGCACTGAGGTAGAGGGGGCCGATATAACAGCCAGATACGATGATTCCCTTACCAGAATGGGGTGGGAAGAGAGCATGAACAACATCCATCTTGATTTTGAGGTTGTAAGTACAAACAACCCTAAAACGCTTCGCATAGCCGATCAGTCGGAATGGGGGGTATTGGCAGACAGACCGGCTATTATAGAGATTGTACCACCTGAAGATGAGAATAAGTATGTTTATTATCTTGGTAAGAATCAGCTGAATGTATTTAACAGTAAAACCCTTGGCATAAATCCCGGTCGTGGAAATGATTTTGAAAACCTAAAAGATGGTATATACGATATTACCATAAAAGGTAGTCCTTCATCTTATTCATTTAACAGAAAGTATTTAAAAACAGACCTGATCCGTCTTAACATAGATAAGATATGGGCCAGGTCAACTGTGTTATGTGATCATGAGGATGATGACGTTATTGACAAAATAAAAGAAATAGAGTTTCTTCTGGCTGCGGCTGAAGCTAATATGAGATTAGGGAATTTTGAAAACGTAAAACAATTATATGAAAAAGCATCTAAATTGATTTATGTTATCAATAATTGTGAAAATTGTGGTTGTAAAATATAATTAATTAAATATCAATAAATTATGGGATGTGGATGCGGAAGAAGCAACATCGCTTCTGTTAATAAAAGTCGGGCTATAAAGCCTCAGTCGAATACGACACCTAAAGCTGATTCTAATGCGGCTTGTATTCAGGAATATGATGAACTTGCTGTCTTGGACAAGAAAATCATAGACCTTCATCGAAAATTTAGGTTTGTAGGGGGTGTAAGTAAAAGATATGCTGATATTCAAAAGTTGGTAAGAGGCTGGATTGTTAATTTGAAGAACGGGTGCCCGGATCCTGATGATCTTGCTACTTATTCTGAATATATAAATAAAGAATACGCCAGGTATTTTACCGTGAAATGATATGGCGGCTACCGGAAGTACACAGCAAATTCTTTTCCCTTCATCTTACTTATGTGAGTGTGCTGATCGTTTTATAGCATGTAAGGCTGATCAGTATCTACAATATCATAAGTATAAGGTAGGTATCAAGCCTGATATGGATACGGTTCTTAAAATAGATCGTATGAGAAGAATCGTATGTGAAGGGGAATGTGGGTTGTGTCCGGACGAGATTCAGAAATTCAAAGAAGAACTTAATAAGATCTTGTCATGAAAAAGATGTATTACAACAAAGAATACAGAAAAGCTTTCAAGAAATCGAATTGTCCGGAAGATCTTGGTTCTGAAGAAACGTTTATCGTTCATGAAGCTGAATTTTGTTCGGATATAAGCCAAGATGATGCAGATAGGAAAGCGGAAGAGTTTGCGGAGAAGGAAGGTCCGTTGTATGCTAATAAAGTAGGTGGATGTTGCGAGGTTTATTATAACACAAGACAGGAAGGGGATTTCTTTAAAAATGATTGCCCTGATGGTCAAAAGCAAGAACAGCCTATACATTACGTGGTAGAGGCCGGTCGTGTATGGTCTAAGTTCAGTACCGAAATAGCTAACTACGAAGCTGCGAGGATCCTTGAGCAAGAGGGGCAGGCTGCCGCTAACGAATCTGGAGTATGTAAAACCGTTTATTACAACGAAGATCAACATGGTTGGTTTAGTAAACGTTGTAAGGAAGGATGGAAGGCTCCTGAGAAATACAGGAGGATATACGCCGGTACCGTAACGTCTTTCATTAGCGTTGATGATGCCAATGAAAAGGCTAAGAAGATACTGGAAGAAGAGGGCATGAAATGGGTTAATGAAAATACCAAATGTGAGCCTGTTGTTGATGAATGTAAATTTGATTTTTGAAAATGAGCAACGTAAAATTTAATCCGACAGAAGGTGAGAATGATAAACTGGTGTCGGTGTTTTCTGAAATAAATGAAGGTCTTGATACGACTTTGAATTACACTATTTCCGATGAAGGGAATAAGGTTAAGAAGATCATCGTCGTTAATCAAGTTGGTAAAAGGGAAAAGTTTTTATCGAAGAAAGGGGAGGAATCTGAGCCTTTTGTTTTGTCTGATGGTAATACTTTCAACGTTATTAAAGAAGGTGCTTCAGGATCGGCATCCGCTTGGGCTGAGGACCAGCTTCCTCCAGAAGCCACGGAATCAGTTGGTGACAAGAGTCTTCTCCCTTCTTGGGATTTTTACCTTATAGACATGACTCAAAATACCGGAGACAAGGTACGTCCGGTTGGAAAGCTTCGTAAGAACAATCTCCTTAGATTTGAAAATGGAGATTTTGCTCCTACGGTAGGTATAACTGAGGAAATGAGAGCCGAATGCGATGTGGAACTGTATTTGGATAGCGGTCATAAAAATAAGTATTGTGATGCCGGAGCATTTGACGCTAAGGCTTTTTATGAAGAGTATGGCATTAGTCAAAAACTTTATAATGCTTCAGGATCAGAGGTAAGGATTTTAAGACCTTGGGAGACTACTTCAAAGAATTATAGCATATTCTTAGGATGCAGCAAGAGTCTATATGTAGCTGATAAGGTAGTTGGTAAAAGCGGGAAAATATGGTCTGGTGTGTACGACGCAGACACGGTTCCTATGCTGGACGGACTTGACCTGCGCCAGACGTGCCCTGTGCTGCCGCCCACAGCCTTATCTCCTGGGCCGGTATGTACAGTAGACTCCAAGGCAAGATCTTTCTTTTTCTTGTATGAAGGAGAAACAAATTGTAAATCCGGAGCCGGGGTTGGTAACGCCTGCACAATGTTTCTAAATGGAAGAACTTATCCGAGATGCAATGATGTAAATCAAATCAATATAGCTAAGTATTCGAGGGCTAATAACGTAGATCCTGAATCTTCTTATCCTTTTTCTGAAGGTGGGTTTTTGACCTTGAATGCTTATATCATATACCTTGAAATGTTGTACGGTACTAAATACTTGGTTAATCCGGATACTTTTGGATCAGGGATATCAAGTAACTTCGGAGTAGGTAATGATGTCAATTATCGCAAATACGGAGGTGTAAAGTATCGTAAAAAAGGAGAAGAGACGTGGTTGTATGGATCATGGGCTACAAATTCTTCTATTATACATCATGAACCTACTAATAAAACTCATTTTTCTTATCTCATAAATTCAGAATATCCTAAAGAACAGTGCATGGAAAGCCAGATGGCGGCTTCTTTTGCATTTGAGACAGGCGTAGAAGAAGGATCAGAGTTTGATTTTTATGGAGGAAAATACTGGTATAAGAACGTCCAGGGAGCCAAGAGTATGGCTGAAGGTCATATGAATGTTATTGTGTTTAAGGAAATGACTGGTACCATATCAGCCTTAGATGAAAATGACGAACCAGCAGAATTTGATTTGGAAATTATTTTAAGGATGTCTTTATACGACGGTATGAATTTGTCTGGAGATGTCTTTAGATATTGTGGAGGGGGATACGAACAGGTAGAGACTTGTTTAAATGATCCTAATGTTACTCGTATAGGTAATACTATTGATATCTATATAGAGCCAGATCAAAAGAAATGGACATATGAGAAAAGGTTTACTATAAATAATGGTAAGGTTTTTGATTTTGAGTCCAAATACAAAAAGGCGGCAACTACCCAAAATTTAGGAGATAGTTATGCTTTATACCGTATTCCTTATACTGGATGGAAAGATAAAAAAGGCGGAGGTATCGGATCAGGAGAATGTTTTTATACATGGGACGATTGCTACTGGGCTTCAGCTATCGGTTTAAGGAGTAGAGTGGCTGTTCGTTTCGGCGGTTATGCGATCATTGGCAATTGTTCGCCTCGTGCTCTGTATGCGCATCACGACGCTTCTCGTACGGCTCGCTTCACTTGCGGCCTTGCCCAGTTGTTATTAGACGTCAGTCAACCGCAGGTTTAATAGGTGCAACCCATTGATGGCGCAGCCATCATAAGCGCAGCGCTAAGGCGCAGCCTTATACTATCTTACGGAGCAGCCGTATCTTGCTAATATAATATTTTATAGCTACAAAACAAAAATTTAAAATATTTAATACAAATTGTTTTGTATCTATAAAATATTATACATACGTTTGCAACGTAATTAGACAACAGAGATAGTTAACATTATAAACAATAAAAAAGCTATTCAATGAAATCCGTTAGTCTGCTAACAAGTCTTACATTGGGATCTGACCTCTGAAATAGCAAATAACGGTTGAGAAAAAGGTTAAAAAGAATTGGCTGCTCGTTTCGGCGGTAATGCGAACAATGGCAATTGTTCGCCTCGTAATCTGAATGCGAATAACGCCGCTTCTAATACGAATCGCAACAATTGCGGCCTTGCCCTGTGTGGGCTAAAAAATTGGGTATATTCTTTTTAATCTTTCCCAGGAGTGGAGAATCAATAAAAGACAAGCGTATGAGGTTATATGATAAAAATATGATAGAGATGCGCGACGGTCGTAAGCCCGTCATTAGCCCACAACTGAAATCAGTTTCAAACTATATAGATATAAGTTTGGATGATATTAGAGAAGCATGCGAAGCAGCATTTAAAAACCATTCTAAAAAGAATGATGTTGTTAATTTCAATTCTGATTTTGATGGTAATTCATTAAAATTGTATGAATGGTATTTAGATGGTACTTATGTTAGCAAAATCAAATATCGCAAACTTATCAAAGAAAACAAGAATGGTAAGGTTCGTGAAATAAACAGTCCGGACCTTACCACCAGAATCTATCAGCATCTTGTTTTAGTAAAGTTAGGTCCTTTGTATTATGAGAAGGATAATATGAATGGTCTTAATTGCAAGCCAGGATTTGGCATAACAGCATCGTCTAAATCGAAGTCTCTTATTAAAAAGATGAAGCATGTTTATTATGATAGACTTGATTTGAAGTATTGCTTGGTTATAGATCAACGTAAATGCTACAATCATGCAAAAGATAAGGTATTTAGAAAAGTGCTTAAGAACTTTATTTCAAATAAAAAGTTTATAGATTTTGTAATAGACGTAAGCTTTGTATCTGGAGAGCTACCTATAGGTACTCCTACAAGTCCTTTTATCCATCATCTCCTTATGAAAGATTTCGATAATCTTGTAAAGAGAATGGCTCCTTTTTCATTGAGGTATGCTGATGATAATTTCCTTGCTTTTTATACTAAGGAGGATGCTAATACTACCAAATGGAGGATTAAGAATTATTGGTGGTATGAGCTTAAGATAAGATCTAAAAGGTATACTTGTATTATAACAGACATGGATAAACCTCTTGATTTTTGCGGGTATGTTTTCCACCGTAACAACAAAGGTGTATCCGAACACAATAAAGGTTATGTGAGAATAAGGGAGAGGGTGGCCAAAGACGCAAAGAAGTGTATTACAAACGAAAGTTGGGCTTCTTACTTTGGTCTCTTAAAACACTGTGATAGTTATTCATTAATGTCTAAAATAGAAAGTATCATGAAATTACGAGATTTAACAAGTACGATCCGTATTGATAAGAAAATGGATGCGGACAATATTGATGCCAAAAACCTTGAAGGTATTGTATTTGATATCATAAATTATGAAATAAGAAGCAATAATAAGAATGAGCCGAACTGGATAAAGCGCTTGATAGGCATTCCTGAAACGAATAAAGACGGGATTCCTACAGGCAGGAAACTTGCAAGGGAATTTCACGGTAATTATCAAGGTATAGTAAATTTTATTTCAAAATGTGAACTTACTTATGGCAAAGATGCTATTCTTCCTATTACTGATGTAGAGATAGAAAACAGATGTGGATACGTTTTTAAGGGCAGTACTAACCGTCTGGAATACATAGATTGACATTCTTTTGTGATGGTGTGGATGAAAATTGCTATCTTGCACCAAAAAAAAGATAAGTCATGAATACGTGTAATACTTGTAAAGATGACAGACCTGATATTCTGAGATCTAATATTTGCATCGGGTCTGATCCGTGTAATGACTGTACGGACAATTGCGAAATTCTTCCAAAAGAATGCGATTGCCCGTATGGTCATTTAAGCGATCATTGCATTCATTATACAGGATGCAAGACATTCATATCCAAATTAACTCCAGGTATGCCTTATAATGAGGTTATGCATAATATAGAGCTGGTTTTTGAAAACATAGATAAGTTTTTGGATAGGATGGTTGAAGAAAATACGCTTTTAAAACAAAGGGTTGAAAAACTTGAAAAACAACTTCAAAATGGAAAAGAGTGCACAAATTGGTAAGGACTTAAGTGGTAAATACGTATATGTTTCACATGTGGACGAGACGCCGGTGCCATGCCCGGACGGATATACATGCACGAACTGCGTGTACTGCGCTGACGGCATCAACGCTGGCTACTTCAATCTGGCTCAGAAATCTGATCTTACGGCTTTAATCAATGCAATGATATGCCGTATGGAATACCAGGATAGGGAAATAGAATTTTTAAAACAAAAAATAAATATTTTGAGTAACAATGGCAATAACAGGTAACGGTTGTTTTGGCAGTCATGGTGGGTGCGAACGCCCGCATCATTGCAATATTCCTTCTTCTAACATATTCTATGATGGAGAAACTATAGAAGAAGCTGGTTTGTATCATGGTATGCCTTTAGACGGAGCTTTAGCTAATTTAGCTAAATACGTTTCAAGGGCTATTAACGTAAGTGGATCTGTCAATACAGAAGTGTTTGACGGTACTTCTCATGTGGTTCTAAAGAAAGATCCGGCAGAGATTTTGCTTGTATCTTATTGCGGGGGTGTCGTGCCTTCTGATATGTATAAAGTCCAGGGCCGTACTGTTAGGTTCTGCCGGGATATGTGTCAACAGGATGAACTTGCTGAAGTGAGGGTCGTGTACCGAGAAGAGGCAAATAGTTCTTATGGGTTCCATTGTTAATTTAGGAGGATGAGAAATGGCAGAAAAATGCAAAGGATTTATATGTGGGGGTAATCTCGTTGATGGCTCTGTGCCTTCTGATAAGTTAGATAAAGAAGCCATTATCGAGCTTATTAAAGAGATTCTGAAAGAGGAAATGCACGAATCTTGGCTTAAGGAAATAATAGAAACCATACTTAAGGAATCTATTGATTCGGATTGGCTTCGTGAGTTCTTTAAAGAAGTTCTTAAAAAATACGCTAAAGAGGAATGGTTTAAGGATATTATCTGCGGCTTAGGATGTGTTGGCGTACAAGAGATATTTGATGTTATTCCTACTGACATAACATTTGAAGCCACAGGCGGTACGGCTACGGTACAGGTTGTGGTAGATGATGGCGTTGAATGGGAACTGACACTTTAATGAAGGAGGGTTATTATGAGCAAAGAAAGAATATATAAGATGGATGATGGTTCTTGGCTTACCTCAGATAAGAAGGAAGGTGTCGGTCGTGATAAAATGAATTTCGATGCTCCATCTTGGAAAGGAAGGGAAGACAGGATCACTATCCGAATTGTGAAGAAATCCGATACTGAAAGTATGAAAGCCATTACTTTCAGGCAAAAAGGTATTAAGATTACAGAGGTCTCGGTTAGCAGGCTGGAGTTCCCTATATCTGGTGGAGATAAGCAGATCCTTATTACTACCAACGCCGCTTCTATCAATGCCCTTATTACAGGAGATAGTGGTATAAAGGGCGTTATAAAGGCATTTACCACCGCTTCTGGTCTAAATATTGATGTCAATGATATTAGGCTTGATTATGGTTTCCCTGGTGATCCGGGTCTTGAAGACACGTTCCAGGTTTCGATGATTGTTTCCATGCCTGGTAATGAGGATGGGAATGAAGTTAATGAGAATATAACTATAAATGGTGTACTGATTCCTATCTATCAGCCTGGAAAGGTTGTTCCTTACATTAAATTGGATAAGGAATTTGAACAAATTGAGGGTGATGAAACAAGCACGCAGTTAAGTATAGAAAGTAATATAAAAGATTATGTTATTGAAATAGTTGAATGCGAGTCTGTGGATAAGGGGGAAATTTACCTGGACAAGGATGTTGTTAATCTTGATTCCGATGGATCACCAGATGTAATCAACGTAAGTACAAATCCTGAAAATTTAAGATGGAGGATTAGCGAATGAAAGTAGGTAATTGTTGGGCGAACATAGATAAGAAAGAAGGCGGTCTTAACAGTAAGGTTAATGTTTACTTTGATGAAAATGATACTGGTGCCAACAGAAGTGTCAAGATAAGAGTGTCTTCCAGGGATGGTAGCGTATCTGAAGAATGTACGGTAGTTCATAGAAAAAAAGAACAGGTAGTTTATAGAAATAAAAGGCAGTCGGCTCTTTTCACAAAAGAAGGATGTAATCCTGAGACAGAGAAAGGGGAAGAGCTTGAGTACGTTGTTGAGGCCGGAAAATACACGTCTATCATATCTCAGTCTGATGCTGATGACAAGGCTATGAGAGACATTGAGCAAAATGGTCAGAACTGGGTTAATGAGCATGGTCGTTGTATAACCATATTATGGTACAATGCCAAGAAATCAAAGTCGTTTAGAAAGAACGACTGCGATCCTGATACCGAAGAAGGAAGTTTGGTTACGATGACGATCGAAGCCGGGCAATTTTCTTCTACCATAAGCCAAGAAGATGCTGACCGTAAGGCTGAAGCTGAGTTGAATGCCAAAGGTCAAGACTATGCTAATTCTCATGGTACTTGCAATACCATAAAATGGTACAATGACAGGAAATCCAAGATGTTCCAAAAGACAGATTGTGAAGTGACTGAAGTTGGATCTATGGTAGAGTACGTTGTAGAAGCCGGCCGCTTCTCTTCTTCTGTTTCTAAGGAGGATGCTAATCAGAAGGCTTTGGATGCCTTGGAAGCTGAAGGTCCAGGTTATGCTAATGAGCATGGTACATGTGAAACAAATTTATGGTATAATGTAGAGAAGTCAAAAGTATTTTATAAAAATGACTGCGAAGATGGTTTTATCGGAGCTCCTTACACTTACACAGTAGAAGCTGGTAAATACACATCAGACGTAAGTCAAGAAGATGCTGATCAGAAAGCTCTTGATGATATAGAGAGAGACGGTCAGGAACAAGCCAACCTGGATGGAGAATGCGTTACTGATCCAAATTATTTCGTTGGAAAGGCTTCGGCTCGTGTTCAGAAAAATGATTGCGATGCCGAATCTCAGACCGGAAGCTTCGTTGATTTGACTGAAAAGGATCTTGCCGGATACCCAGATGCTTTTGTATCAAGGGAAAGCCAGGAGGCAGCTAACGCGTTGGCCGAGGCCGCTATGGAAGAACAGAAACAAGATCTTGCTAATAAGAAAGGTACTTGCATAGATAAAAACCAATTTGTTGGTGTATATAGCAAGGTATTCACAAAAGACAATTGTGAAGGAGAAGGCGTAGGTTCGCAGGTAACAGTAGACCAAGACGATGTAACCGGTGGTCCTTTTACTTCATACGAAAGCCAGAAGGCGGCTAACGCGCTCGCTCAGGCTGCCGTCGAGCAGCAGGGCCAGGCCATAGCCAACCGGGACGGACATTGCACGTGGACTGGTAAATACAGTGAAGAATTTACCAAAAACGATTGTAATGAAGGTCAGGTAGGGTCTAAGATTACCGTAACCGAACAAGATGTAGTGGGTGCCCCATTTACATCCACTGTAAGTCAAGATGATGCCAATAACAGGGCTAAGACTGCTGTCAAAGAACAAGGACAGGCTATTGCTAACAGTAAGGGTAATTGCGAGAATATGACGGTCTATGCCGGTCATTACAGCAAGAAATTCGTCCCTGAATGTGAAGCTTGTCATAAGGGCGTAGAAATGGAAGTTACGGCCGAAATGGTTAACGGTAGTCCTGTTACGTCTACAGAAAGCCAGGAGGCGGCAGACGCAGAAGCTCGTAGGATCGTAGAAGAAGGAGGCCAGGCTTATGTTAATAAAAACGGTAACTGTACGCCACTTAGCATCGATCCTGTATGGGAAGACGTTGTTCCTGAAGAACTTAGATGTAATGAAGGTAAGTCTCAGAAAAAGCAACGTGATACTAACGAATGTTCTGAAACTCACAATCAAGAACGTTGGGTAGATGGCGGGAATAAGGTCTGTAGCTGGACCGGTCATTACACAGAAACGTTCCAGAAGAACGACTGTGAGATACCAGATTCAGGAACGGAAGTAGAGGTAAGTGAAGCTGATGTTGAAGGCAATCCTTTTACTTCTTTCGTAAGTCAAGAGGATGCTGATAATAAGGCTAAGGAAGCTGTTAAAGCTCAAGGACAGGCTATTGCTAACCAAAAAGGTAAATGTAGGTTCGTAGGCGTATATAGCAAGCAGTTTACAAAAGACAATTGCGGATCATGTCAGCATGGTGTTCCGATGAGCGTAACACAAGACATGGTAGGTGGACCGTTCTATTCTAATGAAAGCCAGGAAGAAGCAAATAGATTAGCTCAGGAAGCCGTAGAAGCCCAAGGCCAGGCTTATGTTAACAAGAACGGAACATGTGAAACAGATAACACCGATCCTGTATGGGAAGATTCGGAACCACTTGAAACCAAATGCGAAGGTGGTAAATCCTATAAAAAACAGGTTAATACCAACGAATGCTATGGTGGAGAAAATGAACGTTGGGTAGAAGGTGGAGATAAGGTATGTGCCTGGACCGGAACATATAGCAAGGAATTTACAAAACAGTGTGATGACGGCGGTGTCGGATCTAAGGTTACCATAGATCAGGATGATGTAACCGGCGGTCCTTTTACGTCTACCGTAAGTCAGGAAGACGCAAATAGCAAGGCTCAGGCTGCCGTCGAACAGCAGGGTCAGGCTCTTGCTGACGCGCAGGGAACTTGTACTTGGATCGGTAAGGCAAGTAAGGTCTTCACCAGAAACAATTGCGGAAGCTGTCAGCATGGTTCGTCTGTTATCGTAACTCAGGACCAAGTAGGTGGTCCATTTACGTCCAATATCAGTCAAGCTAATGCTAATAAGAAGGCTCGAGATGCTGTAAATTCCCAAGGTCAGGCAGTAGCTAACAAAAACGGTGATTGCGTAGCTGATAGCACAACGCCTTCTTGGTCTGATACCGGAAGCACCCGTTGCGACGGTTGTACGTCTCAGAAGCAACAACGTAACACCAATCCATGTTCTTCTTCTTACAACAACATAAGATGGGTTAATGGAGGTGGAGAATCTTGTACAGACTGGTCTTATTACGGAACAGGAGATTGCGTAGGTCATACTCAGTATGATGCTTATCGTGATAGCTGCTCTGGTAGCATAGATCGTCAATATTCTGTAAGTTGTAGGAATTGCTGTAATTGCGGATCTTACGGTTCTTGGCGAGAAAATGGATGTAAGAATGATCAAGTTAAATACGTTCGTTATGATGATTGTGGTAATGCCGACTACAAATACGAATATGAAGTTGGAAAATGCGGATATGCGCCATATGTCTTTGAGTTTGTAGATGGAACAACTGGTAAAGTATGGTCTGGATCAGGTGAAGCACAAACTATACGATATACTATTACAAGTACCAAAAGTGGATCGTATATTGGATATAGGGTGCAATCTAAGCCTGATTGGTGTTCTGTAGATTATAGAGACCAGACAACTACGAGTATGCTTGCTAAAATTACTATGACAGCTAACCCTTCCTCTTCTTCTCGTTCCGGTACTATTACTTTCGTCCAACATGAATCAGGGAAAACTGTTAACGTTAGCATTACACAGGCTGTTGTCACTTATGAGTTTAATGCCAACCAAAGCACTTGGAATGCCAATGCAAATGGAAGTCCACATAACCCATATTTATGTATTCAATTAGAAAGTAAAAAGGATGGAAGTAAGATAGGATACACTGTATCATCTAAGCCAAGTTGGGTTACAGGAGTTACAGAAAAACCATTAGGAGCAGATTGTCCTGTTTTGCCAGGTTATGATTATTCATTTGTAATAATCTCATCCGCAAACAGCTCTTCATCTTCCAGAAGTGGCACTCTGACATTGAAGCAAAATGAGTCTGGGAAGACTGTTAACATAACAGTCAACCAAGGAGGAGAGGCTGGACCTGTTCCGGCGCATATTACATTGAAAAACGGCTCTTGGGCTACATATAGGAAGAATAATGTTTCTTATAATCCTGGCGCCGGTAAGTGTATTGCCGGATTCGAATGGACTGGTGATGAAAATGGAGATATCCGAATCTACACCTGTGATATTAAGGTGGTGGATGCTGATTATCGTGAGATACCTGGAGCTACTATAAGCATCAGAACAACAACCCAGAGAAAACAATCCGGAAGCTCTTGTTCGTATTTCGGGTCTGTAATGGGTGGTATATTGGCAGGATATCTCCATTCTGGAGATGAGAATGGAGATACTACATGGTATATACGAACTATAAACGTGTCTTACGAAGGCAGAGTGTATAAGACCGCTACTGTTAAGCAGTATGAAAAACAAAATATCTCCAAGAAAGGTGGTTTTTTCAATGTATATAATGTATCTCCTGCTTCTTACAACTTTATCGTAGATGGAGCTGAGTGTGGTGATGAAAATGGTACTTTGACATACGCTTATTCTCAAATGGATCTTAATCCAACATAATTAGCAAGGGGAGGGAATTTAGTTCTCTCCCCTTGAATATTTTGAATTATAATATTGTGTTTTAAATATTGTCTATTAGAATAAAAATGATTAATATTGCACATCATTCAATTTTAAATTTTTAGTATCATGGCTTGTAAAAAGAAAGCTCGTCAGGGTGGTGAAGTCGATAAGAAAGACAAACCTAAAATGCGTCAAGGCGGTAGTGTTGGAGGCAAGATGAAAAGAAAGAAGACGAGCACTAAAAAGTGATTGAAAACCAGGGGAAGGTGCTGATCGCCTTCCCCATTTTAATAACATAACAACAACATATTATGAGCAACAAGTTTATTAGCAAAGGACAGAGGAATGTCTGTGTGACGTTTGTGAAGTATTATCCTGTGTTGATGCAGGTTATTATGTTAGCCAGCATTTTTGATGAGTTTTATCCTTTTAGTATCACTAATTGGCTGCATCCGATATTAGGTCATTCTCTATCATGGGACCTATTTCTCTTGGCTTTTTCAAGAATGTTCAGGTTTTGTATATGGCATAGGTTATTGATCTATAGTATGATTTTTAATATCTGTGTAGAATGGGTTACGGTTAATATTGAGATGCCTATTGAGCACAATATCGTAGTGTGGTCTGTTATGGCTGTTACTCTTTTGATAATCATTGCCTCTATTGTTTTAAGGTTTAAAACAGGATGTTTTGAAAATGAAAGAAATTCTGACAGAGACGCTGCGTAAAAGCGGTGCGGCGGTATGCGATAAGATAAAGGAGATGTTTTTAAGCGGGGAATGCGATCATCTTACAGCCAACGATCTTGAGACATGGACGCAGCTTGCTAATCCGGCTAAGTACTATACCGGAGAAGAGGCTGTTTCTTATCTTAATGTAACTTCTAAAAGATTTTATGAATATCGTAAGGCTAAGTTAGTTCCTGATCCGGTTAAGATAAAGGGATTCCCTAAACCTTTATATACGAAAGTCATGTTGGATGAGGCTATAAAAACCATATCCGGTATGAGTGAAAGAGATATTTATATGAGGATCTTGAATGCTAAATCAAGAGAATCAAGAGCAAAAGAAAGGAGGGGAGCATGATCACTAATGGTGAATTTGTATCAAGAGTCGTAAACGGTATTCATGCCCTTGACAAAGATTCGCATGTTAGTCGGAGATGGATATTGAATATCGGTAGAACTAAAGCCGAATCTTATACAGCCCAGAGGTGGGATGACGGGACGTTACTTGGCGACCACCGGCTCCTAACTTACGTTACTTGCCTGGAGATGATTGAAGTTGATAAAATAGTTTGCTGCGATGCCGAATTTGCGTTATGTAATACTTTGATGCGGTCAAAGCATAAACTTCCAGGACTTCTTTATTCTGCCCTTAGACCGGCTATTACCAAGGTAACTAACGTAGATAATACCATATTTTTTAAGTTCGCTGAAATAAAGTCGTATCGTAATGAACAAAAAAGACCGTATGCTAAATACGTTAAGGAACGGCGTCCTTTTTATTATGTAGAAAACGACTATATTTATATACCGGATTTTCATATAGAGCTTATTAACGTAGAGTTCTTTACAACAAGAAGAAAGAAGGCGCTGGAGTTAATGGCTTGCGATCCTACACCTAAAGGGTGCGAATCTGAATGGGAATACGAATTTATTTGCCCTATTAAGCTGATTGAGTATGTAGTGGCAGAGACGATAAAGGAAGTAGCATTCAGGCTACAGATTCCTATTGATGAAAATCCGAATCTTGATTCCAATCAGAAAAGTCAAATTGTTCAGTAATAAAATATTATTTATCTTTATTTGGGTCTTAGTTGTGAAACCAAGACCCATTTTTATATAACTTAGTAACATGAAAAGAACATCAATACAATCACCGTATTTTGCAGCCTACTACCATCGTCTTATGAAAAGAAAGAATGGTTTTAAGAAAGGCATGATAAGAGACAGAGGGGAGGTTTTAAGACTGTTGTCTATTATATGGAAAACCGTATCAGAACATTATGTGGAAGCTGATGCCGGTGTTTACGTAGACAACGTAGGATACTTATGCCATGTACTTATACCGGGGCAGCGCTTTGCCGTCAGACGGGACCTGGACATCGTGAGCAGACTCGGAACCAACGGCTACCTCTACAACCACCTGGCTATGGATTTCGCAGACTCTAAAAGATATTACCATTTTGTAATACAAGATAGCTTGAAAAAGAAGTTAAGGGTTAAAATGAATAAAGGACGAAGATACCGATTTATGTACAATGAAATACTTGCCAAAAGAAGGGTGTTTAAAGATTTCCAGATTAAGAGAGTTTTCGAAGATAAAGAATTAGGACATAGAAAGTCGTAGAAAAAAAGTAGCGATCACCCTTTGTGGATACAGGATAATCGCTACTTTTGCATATCCGTCTACTTTCTCAAGCGGACGGATATAATGCTAACGAAATATCTTTATACAAATAAAGCTCTATGGAGGCAAAGGTAAACAATTTTCAAAACAATGCGAAGGGTAGTAACATTATTTTGACGTCAGAATCCAACGAAATGGATTTATCTGTAAAATTATCTAAAATTTTTAGCTATAATGGCCATAATGTTTCTTTTATAAAAACTTCTTATGGTATATTGTTAAATGCCACGCAGATGGCAAAAGCATTCAATAAGAAACCTGCCGAGTATCTAAGGTTGCCGTCTGTAAATCAATTAATTAAGTCAATGGTGGGATTTTCCCACCTTTCTGAGAATCAGATAGTTACAACCATGTTTGGAAGTCCTGAAAATGGAGGAGGTACATGGATGTTTGAAGATCTCGCCATAGATTTTGCGAGATGGTTGGATACTGATTTTAGATTATGGTGTAACTCGAAGATAAAAGAATTTTTAACATCAAACTTGGTTTCTATTCCAAATTTTACTGATCCGGCAGAAGCAGCCGAAGAATGGGCTAAGCAGTATCGTAGAGCTCAGCAAGCGGAATCCATTGCTTTGGCTGAACATAAAAGGGCGGAGCAAGAAAGAATGGAAAAAGAAATAGCTGTAAATACGTTAGAAGAAAAGAAAGGGGATATAGAGTTTTCTGAGTCATTTAAAAAGGTGGATCATGAAAACATGTGGCTAATCAGAGATGTGGCGAAGAAGCTTGAGCAGAATGGAATCATCATCGCAGAAAAGAATCTTCGTTTGTTTCTTGAGGAAGTCAAGTTCATGTTCAGGAATGGGCAGGGTAGATGGGGGTTATACAGTGACATTGTTAAAAACAAATTTGGTGTTTATCGATCTTATTTTGTGGATAAGTATTCTGGGGAAAGAGTTAATCAGCAAACCATCTACATGACAGGAGCCGGATATGAGGCTACACTTAAGGGGATAAAGGAAAAGTGTAGGAGCCTTTTCTTGAAGTATGGTAAGTTTGAAGATCCTAACTTTTGAAAATACAAAATAGGGCATTAGACAGATTATTTATATCTTTGTGGAGGTCAGGTTCGTTTCCTGTCCTCCATATTTTTTTGTTATGACAGTCGAAGATTATATCATAGAGTTAAAATCGTCTTTAAGATCATTTGACAAGCGTGATCTGATAGATGAGGTGTCCATCTACAAATGGGTAGAAATTGCCCTGAAGAAGTTTGGAGGTGATATTACTATGCGCAAAGAAGCGGTAGTGGATGTCAAGCGAGGGCAGGCCCGTATGCCTGGTGATTACTTTGATCTTATTCTGGCTTTCAAATGCGATTTTAAAGGATATGAGGTGCCTGAAGGTGATAAGGTGATACCAGAGCTTCAAAATACAATAGCTTGGAAAGAACGTACCGAAAGAAGCTATAGATGGTGTTCGTGCAACGAATGTTGTAAAGAAGAATGCGAGAAGGTGATAGTTGAAAAATTTTATATCAATGTTCATGATCGCGATCATGAAGTTCGTTGCTATTATGACCGGCCGGTAATGTTAGGTCTTGCTAAGCCTATGCTTCGTGATTCTTGTTTGAGTAAATGCCGGAATAAGGTAATCAAGGATAGTCCGTATGAGATAAATATCGTAAACGGATTCTTGTATGCTAATTTCGATGGTCCTATTTACATGCAGTACCGGTCTCTTCCATTTGACGGAGAATCTAATATAATTATACCAGACACGCCTCAAGGTCTGGTATTGGATTATGTGGATAATTTTGTAAAGATGAGATTCTTTGAGGAACTGATGTATAATGGAGAAGCGCAAGGAGCAGCCGATTTGTTTAAGTTGTATGCACAGCAAGATTTGGTTAAGCTGAAAAATGCTAAGACCGAACTTAAGATGATGGGTATGACATTAAAAGGTATGTACGAACCTCTTAGGCGGCGTCATGCCGAGTTTGAGATTTATTCTAAGGCATATCCTGTAATTGATAATATACTTAAATTGGTATGATTGAGGTAGTTTTATTTATATACTTGTCTGGCGTTATTGCATCTATGATTGTTTGGTCAATCAGGCAATTTAAAGGATATGCGAGTTTGGTAGAGACAATGTACTGCCCGGTAGTATTTTTGTTGAGCTGGATATATGTATTTGAAATATTTAAAATGAAATAAGATGTTAGAGGTTAAAGCAAGCGAAATAGTAACCGCCGACAAAATGAGAGGCATAGGACCGGCAAACATCATCTTCACAGCCGGACCTAATCCGGTAGCCGAAGATCGCCGTGGCGTAGCTAAGGTAACGGCTGGTGGAGAGAGTAAGAACGTCACAATAACACAAGCTGCCGGCGAGCAGGTTGTTGTAATTCCTGAGTTCGATTATCTTGTTCTTAGGTATGGATGGGAATCAGAAGACGGCTCCGATTTTGATACTGCAACTGGTTTTACAAATACAGGCATATCAGATGTAGATAATAAATACGTTGGATGGAGTAAACAGTGGGCTACCACCCAACAACAGGTAGGTGATTACCTTATTTATGGTGGTGATAACATGCAGTCTGGTCTTGAAGGAGCGCTTATTAAGATGAAGACCTTGCTATCAGCGCCGGGCATGGACGAGTCGGAACCTAATATCAATGCCGATATCTATGGTAATTGGTATGGGAATAGAGGACGAGGAAATGTTGTTGTGTCTTTTACAGCCTACCTTGGAGGAGAGATGGTTAAACAAGGATTTAACTTCATTAACGAAGGTGGTGAAGAAGTTTACTCCGACAGCATCACTACCAACGTTTCGGCTCATGGTGAAACCAATTACCAAAATATAAAAGGTTTGTACACTAAGATGGGGACGATGGTCTACAATAAAGAAAAACGAGATTGTGTGATCGTAATAGGGTAATGGCATGGAAGATCTGTGGAGTAAATACGATAAGATAAAAGAAGTCTTCTATAGGGATTTCGTTTATGATTCCAGCTACACAGAGCAGGCCTCGTGCATCCCACTGTCGTCGGTGAAGAACGGGGCAGGCTGGGTCGGCGACGGAACCATTAACCTGGCTCAGTATCTTCAGTTTCTATACACGGAAATAATTCTCGGTAATAAGACAGAAGATGATGTTCGTAATGCCATATTGGTACTTACTCGTCTTGCTGATACTACTTATGATCTATTTTTTAATAACAATAAAGGTATTTATTTCAAATTCGAAAAAGGATTTTTCTTAAGAGACGATATCCATAGCGAAGATGCAATCAAATTCGGTCTTACCAAGATAAGTTCCGGGTACACTAATGGTATAGAGTTAAAAGACGAAGATCCATGCTTCTCCCCATTCACTTCACAAGATCAGATCTGGAATCTGGCTCCTATATTAGCTTTCTTGTCAGAAAAAGGATTTGAAGAAGCCAGGCAAGTAGGATACGATATTTTTGAGTACGTTATTAGAAACGGACACAAGATATACAATCCTTATTACAGTGCCTTGCTTCATCATTGGACATTCCTTCCTGATATGGATACCGATAAGGTTAAGCCGTGGGATAGGGTTAGCAACCGTAACAAGAATCTTAAATACAAAGTTAAGGTTAAGAGAGGAGCCAACAACTGGTATTTTTCAGGAGGATTCAGATGGGCTTTTAAGAAGTTTGGAGGCGAGTGCAGTACATTCTGGCATTGCCTATGGTATAAGCCATTTATATTCTTAGCAGATAGGGTATATCATCCATACATATGTAAATGGTTTGGTATTAAAGTTAAAAACAATTCTTATTATTGTCTTGGATCTACAAATGAAAAATCATGGTACGGTCCTAAGTTTAGAAAGAGGTTGGTTAATAAGTTTAACAAGTCTTTGGAAGGGGGAGAGCTATTCATGCCTTATCTGGTTTTTCTTCATGGGTGTGAAGACGTTGATAGAAGCAGCTTAGAGTCCTACCTTAAGGAATGGGAATGGGATGGAGTTAATTCTCCTATTGAGTTTTTGATTTTGTGCAATTGGTATAAAATGATTTTTGACAATGAAAATATATTATAAATCAAAAATAGCCAAGTTATTTACGTTCATTGACGGCTACAAAACAATTATGTTATTTGGAGCCGTATTTACCGAACGTAATGCTATATCACTGAAGGCCGAATATCATGAAGAGTCGCATTGTAATCAGTATCATACAATGTTTTGTTTTGGTATGTTCGTGTCTTTGCTTACAATAGGATTGTGTCTCTTATTCGGTAATGTAGGATGGTGGATGCTGTGGTTGTCTCTTATTCCGATATTTTTATACTATTCATGGTATTTAATTGAGTACCTGATTAGGTTGTGCATATATCGCGATCATGATAAGGCGTATCATAATATCGTATTTGAAAGAGAAGCCTTCGACTTAGAAAAGTATTGGAATCGGCATGATGTTTTGAGGAAGGAGTCGGAAGGGTTTAGTTTCCTCGGTTATTATAGGAGGGAGTATCATTATGAGTAGGAGAAGATATTTTGAAGAACAGAGATCTGGTAATGGAGCTATTTATCATTGTGTAGAAGCAGAAATCGAGCCTGGAGATAGGATCAGGTTATTTAATTTAATGAATAAAATCAAATCCGATACAATTAGCCAGGATAAGATAAATAGCGTATTGAATCGACTTAGAGAAGGAACGGCCTTTAATATTCATACTCATAGTTCAGTTTCTTTTTCGTTTTCAAGCACCTCTACCGGTTACGAACCAATGGCAATATGGATTAGATTTGACCCGTATCCTGCAAGTGAACAACAGGGTATTATATACAAGTTTCAGATAAATGACCAGAGGTACGTTTTTATGTTTTCTAATAGATACGATGGAATGAGAGATCTTATTAATAATGCAGATGAAGATGTTGATTGCATTACTTCTGCAACAGAGAGTAGTATATATCACAATGATTTTTTTTATATATTTGCGTAAATTATGAGGAGGAGATTCGAATATAAAGACAGGGAGCTTGAAGACTTTCTTATAAGGTTTTATCCGGCCGGCAATTACACATGGGTAGTTCCTGATGGCTGTTTTTCCGTAGATGTCTTTTTAGTTGGTGGAGGAGGCAGTGGCAGCTCTGCCGGCGGGGGAGGTGGTTATACCAAGACCTTCAAGTCTGATAGCAAGGGCTGGAAAGACGGAGAAGCTATTGCTGTAAAACCCGGTCAATCTATTTCTATAACAGTAGGAAAAGGAGGAGCAGAAGTTTATCAAACCGAACAAAATTCTCCTGGTAAAGATGGTGGTTATTCTCAATTCATGAGTTCGTCTTATAGAGCAAATGGCGGAAAGGGCGCTAATAAACATAAGGGAGGAGATGGTGGTAGTGCCGGAAGTTCGTCATATACACAAGATGGCGCTTCAGATGGTGGAGACACCAATGGAGAAGAGTATGGAGTAATCAAAGGTCAAGGTCATACTACCAGAGATTTTGGAGAATCCGGCGGTAAAAGAAATGCCGGTGGTGGGAGTGGAGAAACTGACACCGGAGTAGTATTCCAGGGAGGAATATCTGATTACAGTGAAGGATCTGGCACAGGAGGATCAACAAACGGGTCCGGTAAAGGAGGCGGAGGTTATGGCGGCGGAGGAGGCGGCGTCAGATACTCTATGGCTTATGCCGGAGCCGGCGGTGATGGTACTGTGTTAATTAGGGGTAGAAGATATAAATCGTAAGTAGATGTTATGAGACGAAGATTTGAAAATGTTAATATGGCGATGGGTAATTGTTTCTCTCCTGTAATGGAAGGAAGTCAATTTCAATGGAATAATATTGTAGTTAATAGTCCAGTATATATAACTCCAATAAGAAGAAAGAAATTCAAGATAAGTTTTGGAGAATTTGATTTATCCAAAGTTTTGTCTAATGTATCATCTAATTGTGATATTACAATAAGAGATAAGTCTTCATATGCATTTCTATTGTTACTTCTGTCTGCTGATCATTCTGAATGCAGTTTGTTTAATAATCATCTAACAGTTAATACCCAGGATTTACCAAGATATATTTTTTACATTGATCCCGAACATGAGGAACTGTATTCATACAAAGACGGGGTTTTAGAAAGTAATGTGACGATAATGGATCCAGTTGATAATTATTTCTATAATTATATTGATATTCAAATAGGAAATTTCAATGATAATCCTATCCCCGATTTTTATGTAGGTGTGGTCGATAAAGTAGGAGACTGAAAATGTATTTCTTTTCTTCACCTACTTTAGAAATCCATGATTAAATCTCTTTTGCTATCTTTGTGACAAACAGTTATAAAATGGCAGCAGAAGATAACAGAAACATAGCGGTTCCTCAAACAGGTATGAACCGAGATCTGCATCCGTCGAGTCTTACGGATCAGCATTATACGTTTGCCTTGAATGCCAATATCGAATCCGAGGATGGTAATGTTGGGATGAGATCTAACGAGCACAGTAATCTTAAATGCATTGATTTCGATGGATTTAAGATTACTGGTTATAAGAATGATCTTACTTCAGGCAATATCTATTTTTTTATAACAAATCCTGAAACAGGCGTATCTAAAATAACTTATTTTAAGCCTGAATCCGACACAAGTATCTTGTCTGATTCTGATATAGAATCTATGGTAGAAGGATCGGAGTCGTTGTGTTCTGGCATGAAAACCCTGCTTGAAGACAACGAGCAAGATCCGTGCCTTAAGTTCTCTATCTACCATCCTATAAAAACCATAGAAATAAAGACAGAGAAATGTGGGAAATGTATTTACTGGACTGACGATCATAATCCTCCCAGGTATGTTATTGTAGACAAGGCTCTGACTCCTGATGATGAAGGTGATATATGGTATCATTATCATGGGTATAAGATATGCGATAAAGAATACGATAGGAAAAAGTTCATGCAGGAGAATGGTTGTTTTCTGGCATGTGAGAAACTTAGGGTGTTTCCGCTACTGGACCAGCCATGCGTAGAGCCGGTACAGATAGAGTACGGGGGCAGCCTGCGTGCGGGCGTGTATCAGTTTGCTGTGGCCTTGTGCGATGAATTTGGTAACGAGAAAACTAACTATACTTCATTAACTAACCCTGTTCATATATTTGACGAACAATATATTAGGATAAATGATGGTAAATGGGGAGAAAGAACTAATCTTGGTATAAGACTTAAGGTGTCTAATCTGGATAGGCAAGTCAGCCATTATAAGGTGGCTGTTATTCAGAATACTGTTGGATACAATGGTGAAACACAACCTGTAGTGGATTATTTTATAGAAGGTATTCATCCTATTACAGAGAAGACTATATACTATTATTCTGATCTTAATAACAAAAGAACGACATTCGAACACATTTCTTTAAAAAGAGCCATATATAATACATCAAGAGGAATAGTGTCAGTCGGAAACCGTCTTCTTCAATATGGTCTTACGGCAGAAAAAGAATGGAATTTACAGCCTGTAGTTTCTCTTATGGGGCATTTTCTAAAATGGCAGGCGTCTGTAGCCCACGAAGACCTGTATAAGGATGGTAATGCTTGTTCGTTGTATGTGGGATACATGAGGAATGAAGTGTATCCGTTTTCTATCTCGTTTAAGACATCTACTGGTTATAAAACTCCAGCATTCGTTCTTGTTCCCCCACCTTCTGATAAGGCAAGAGAGGAAATGAACAAAGACAGTATCCCATACCAGTCTATAAACGCATATGCTCCGGATTGCTCAGGTGTTGATAGGAAATATGTATGGCAGTATAGCAATACGGCAGGAGATGGGGTATTGATTGACGACGATGCGGTTGTTATAGATGAAGAACAGAAAGAGTGTAACAACCCGGCTACTATAGGTCAAACTGTTATAATGGAAAGCAATTTCGCTACTTTTAAAGGGAAATCAAGATTTATTATCGATTATGATGATATTGTAGGAACCCCTATAAATTATTTGTCTGAAAATATAGGTCTTGTAGCTTGTAACAATAAGGAGAATGGAGACAATGAAAGACAGATATGCGATATAGCTACCAAATACAGAGAAGACGGAACACAGGATTATATGGAACCAATTGATCATATTGGGTTGCCAGAAATGGAAGGAGACTGCGAAGTTCCCCATCGTCAAGAATCTATATTGTCTGCTCCAGTTCCACTAATAACAGGCCTTGTAGAAGATTATATCTATAAGGCTCTTAGCGAAATGGAACACGTCTCTACAGATTATCTATATACCACAGGAGGAGAAAATCAGAATAAGTATTCTGTGTTGTTTAATTACGAGACAATGGATTCTTTATCTGAATGGATGGAGGAAGTATTTTTTGGGTATAGCGCTGGCAGCATATCAGGTGATGGCAATCAACACCTTTGTTCTGAGTTTTATCCATACTTACAACCTGGATCTGTTTTAAAAACCGTGTCTGATGCTATATACGTATTAGATACCATGCCTTGTACATGCGGATGTTATATTGAGAGTTATTGCTCTGATCCTACTGTGTCAAGAACTGATTATAACAACTTTCAAAATTATAATTATCTTCTTGGAAGTTATATTCTTCATATAGATGGATGGAGCCAAAAGATAAATGGTGTAGGAGATTGGCGAGCCGGTAGATCTACCAGTACAGTCATAAATAATCAGTATAGATCAAAGAACGGACCCAGGTATTGTATTGAGCAATTTTGGCCTGAAGCTTCTGAGAGGTTGCAAGATATGATATATAAAAATTCGGATACCGGTATAGATGAAACTGATTGGAAATTTGAAGGGTATGTAAACAATGCTACATTTAATAATCCTACAGGGGATAAGCTTAATATTGGATTCGCATCTGAATTTGTGGTATGGAAGTTTGTCAGAAATGTAATGACAAATGCAAGATTTATTAAGATTAATAGACCAGAAGAGTGGGACATAGAAGGTTATAAAGACGAGAACAAAGTTCTTTATCTTGAAGCTCTTGGAAAGGTAGATGGCATAATGGATGCTGTGTCTACCAATTACGTTCGTGTTTCTTTTTGGAAGGATGTTGAAACATGGTCCCCTCTTGGAATAGTACCAGTTGAATTTGATAGACCTGAGTATGAATCATCTCATTCCGTTATTGTTAACATAGCAAAACCAGCTTTCGGAGAAATAAATGAAGAGTTTTTTGATTCTATAGGTCAAAATTATTTTTATGTTACAATAGAATCTCCTATTGTAGCAGTTCCTTGGATAATGACGTTTAGACAAATTCAATTTTGTTCTTATAAAAATTATGATACCCCAGAAGAAGAGGAAGAAGAAGGAAAGAAGCCTTCCCGTGCTATTCTTGGAGTCGCTTTTGCTACGGGTAAAACCATATATCCTTATATTTTTGGTGTAAGAGAAAAAGAAATAAATAAGGTTGATTTGTCTGTTGATTCAATAACATTAAGATCAACAGTCGTATTTGCATCCAAATGTCAGACATGTGGAGATAGGCCCATCAATTGCAAGCCTCGTCCTTATAAATACGGAGATTTTGCATATTGGGAATCATCTGAGAAATATCCTGCTAATTTTGAACTTTATGATAGTAGTAGGATGAAAATAGACACAGGCAGATCTTATGATGATCCCAAAAAAACAGAAGCTTATTCTAATATTATGAATAAGTTAACAGAATATTATGGTGCTCCTTTGTCAGACAAAAATGGATTATCTTATTTCAAGGGTCATTCTTATGGAGGAGTAGATACTTCTACCGTATTTTGCCAACAACCTATACGTCATTACCGGTTCCCAGATAACAAGCATATACCTTTTATGAACAGTGATGAACGTGGATATGACATAGCTTCTGAAATATATCCGGTAGGTATTATGGTGGATGAGAACACCATACAAGTGTTTTTGGATTTTGCGGTAGATTCTGGTTTGATTACGCAACAACAAAGAGATACGATCGTAGGATATGAACTGTATCGTGGAGATAGGAGGCTAAATAGGTCGGTTGTGGCTTCAGGATTAGCTTATGATATGCTTAGATACATAGGAGACGATGGTAATGTAAATATCTATCCTAATTACCCATATAATGACCTATCACAGGATCAATATAATTATACGTCTGGAAAAAGAGACGAGTTTATATCCCATCCTTTCGACAAAGGAGGAAACGTGTGGTATTCATTCTGTTCGCCTGATATTTATTTCAATAAGCCCGAACTTCCAAATGAAGTATGTATAGACGGGTTTCAAAGAGGAATGTCTGTAGGCAGTTTTATACCTGTCGAAGATCATCCAAAATGGACTATCTTAGGTCCTGCCGCTTATACGATGGCTGCGACACTTGCCGCAGTTGAATCAAGTGCCACAATAGCCGCTATGATAGCAGAAGAGCTTCAGATAAGGGCGCAGTCTGGATACATAGGAGGGTCGGCCGGTCTTACCGGAGGAGGATTCCTAACGAATCTAAGTGTGGCCGTGCTGTTTTCTTCAATGGTGTCAACCATCAGTCAAACTCTTGCTAAGGGCCCGATATTGTACGGTAAGTACCGTTATGATTGGCTTAATACGTTTATAAACAATGGACCGAGACGTAATCATGCATGGTATTATACTTCTGTAGGATTATATAATTCAATGATAGGTATAACAGACCAGGATAAGTATGAACGAAATTTTGCTCGTGGTTTATCTTCTGTTAAGTACATGAAGTCTGGTGTATATCCTATGATGGATGCCAGTATGTTATCTAAATGGGGAACCGGTAAAAACGATAATGAGGGACGATTCTTATTTGTTAATAATATAGATCGTGAATCTTCGTTATTTTTATCATTTGGTGATCCAGGTGAAAAAGGAGATGGTAAATCGAAATATTTATTGGAATATCCGAACTATGTCTACAACTACGACAGTAGCCGTATAGATGATTCGGTTATTGCTGGAAGCGATGTTGTAGCAGGAAGAACATTCGAGCAATCCAAATCAGTTTCATACATTTGCTCTCCATATATGAGGCTTATGAGATATAGGCCGGATCAATATGGTCAAATAGAAGATATAAAATGGATTTCCATAGGTGGATGTGGATTTTTCACTAATGAAAAGAAACTGATGTTCGGTGGTGATACGGTGATAACCAGATTTTCATTAAAGAGAAAATTTCCTGTTTTTTATAATAATGCTTTTGGTATTGGAGATATGATACCTTTCCCTTACATGGATTATAGAAATGTAGGATATCCAAGATATTTTGTTAATTATGATACCGGAGAAGACGCTCTTGAGACGATAGATAACGAACGTTTCAATAGTTGGACATCATCTAATAAAGGAAAATATGCTTTTTACCCAAATAGGAAGAGCTTGTATGAATTGAATGGTGACACCTCCGGTAAGTATGTAGATGGCAGATTTTATACATGGTTCTATGGTATTCCTCAGTTCCTTGTAGAGTCTGAAATAAATTGTAATTTCAGATTAGAGGGTTCTCAGCCTCATGAATTATTCTATCCAAAAGTAGGAGATTTCGTTTGGTGGACACAAGAAAAGAACGTATCTATCCATAGGGACAATGATTACAAGATAAGTCCTATCTATTCATCAAGAATGACATTGACACCTAATGTATTGCCGGCAACATACGAACGTCGTTTTTATGACTGTGCTTACCAACGTCCTAATGGTGTTATATGGAGTAGGGCTGATGTATCTGAAAACAGCCAAACAGATCCGTGGCTGACGTACAAGCCTATGGACTATCATGAGTTCCCAACCAGCAACGGGAAGCTTATTCACATGAAGCGTATTGAATCCGATCAGATTCTTGTCAGATTCGAGGATCAGGTTTCACTCCATAACGCCATAGACGTAATCAAGGAGCGTACCTCCCCAGGGCAGGCCGAGATGGGCACCGGCGGTCTGTTCGCGTCCCGGCCTCTGGAGTACAACACGACCGACCTCGGTTATTCTGGAACCCAGAGCACTGAAATAATTAGTTCAGAATTTGGTCACTTCTGGGTAGATACTAAAAGAGCACAAGTGTTTATGACCGATCCGAACGGACGTAATCTCAAGGAACTTAGTGTAGGTATCAGACATTGGCTTAAACGTCATCTTCCGTTTAAGATTCTTAGATACGGAATAACTAACATCTTAACCGGTACAGAGATGACAGAAGAAGATACAGACAATAAATTTATCGGTCTTGGTCTGTCTCTTGGATGGGATAACAGGTATAAGAGGGTACTTATCACGAAAAAAGATTATATACCTGTTAAGAACCCGGCATATTATAAATATGATGGTGGAAGGTTCTTATACAATGAAACAGAGGTGCTGTCAAACGATAAGGAAATATCTTTAAAGGATGAACAATATTTCAAGGACGTGTCGTTCACTATCGGATATTCGTGTCTGAAACAAGAATGGATTTCTTATTATTCGTTCTGTCCTGACTATTATATAGAACAGCAACAATATTTCCAGACAGGAATAAACTTCCCGGCATCGGATGAAGAAGGTGGCTTATGGAGTCATTTGCTGACGAATAAGAGCTTCCAGACATTTTACGGAGCAACATATCCATTTATATTAGAAGTGCCGATAAAAGAGAAATATAACGGTTCTACGCTGGCTTCTGTTGAGTATGAGCTTGATGCAAGGAAATACGTCGATGATGTGAATTACACTCTTGACAGGAAAGTAGGTTTAGATACGATAACTATCTACAACGACACAAACAACTCAGGTGAAATTCATCTTGTTCCAGAAGAAAAGAATAATTTAGCACAACGTATATCATATCCGAAGATCGTAGGTGACCATACTGAGGTCCTGGATACTGAGGTATATAGAAGACATAAGTTAAATGACTTCTTCAACAGGGTTGACGATGACCGATCTGAAACACCTATCTGGATCAAGGACGATAACGATATAAATAAGTCGGTTAATTCTGATGCTCTTAATTTCAGACGGTCATGGCTGGACAGGTTAAGAGGAAGTTGGATGCTGATGAGGATAAAGAAAGTAATTAGCAACCGGAAGATTATATTCCAGTGGTTGATTTCTGAAGATAAGATTAAGAATAGATAAATTACAATATTTAATAAGTTGAAAATAAGTAGTTTTTATTTTGTGATTTAATAATAGTTGAATATGTTTGTAGCGCCTATTGATCCATCTCGGACAAAGGGCATTTCCGAATTGGAGAGCAAGAGTAATTCCAGCGATAGTAATATCGGGGTTTCTTGCGCTTGTATCTAAGAATCCCATTCGCTTTAGCGATGGGAGTATGTCAAAGAGGATCTAATATCTTGAACATAGCTGGCTGGTCAGAATCTATCTTCGATGTTATTAACAGCAAGTTCTGCGGATATAAGAATATGATTGAGGAAATTAAGAAAATAAAAATATAATCATTAATTTTGCTTCAATTGTAATTTCCATAGTAAACAAGTTTTAGCTTTAAAGGTATAGCCGAAGAAGTACGTGAGTATATCTTCGGCTTTTTTTATTTACCTTTGTTGAAAAACAGTTTGTTATGAAACAAGTATTGTATAAAAATGATATATACCCCTATAATGTAAGAGTATTGCTTGGAGCAGATGAAGAGTATATAGTTAAGACGTTCGCCAACCTGGAAGTAAAAGATCAGAGCTGGGAGGGGTGGACTGATGATTATGGTGGCAGAACTATTTTCGTAGGAAACCGAACCAATCACAGGAAAGAAATATGTTTCTTATTTCATTCGCTGTCTGATATGGATGTTAGAACCATAGGACACGAATGCCTGCACGGTCTTTCTATTTATTGTAAGTATCTTAATATGGATTACGGTTTTGAAGTCGGAGGAGATGAGCATGCCGCCTGTCTGATGGGATGGTTAGTTGATAAGGTTTGTGGTGCTTACCACAAATTTAAGAAGGAGGAAGAAAAAAATGGCAAAGAAGACTAAAAATTATGTAAGAGACAAACAACCAAAAACATTATGGAATAAAATTGGTCCGTTTATAAAACTTAGAGAATATCTGGCATCTAATATAACACCTGACGTGTATGCTAATGAAAGAGGATTAAAAACCAAAATAATGGAATTTTTTGGTCAAGATGTTCCGAAAGCCAATGTAGATGATTTTAGTCAGAATCTTTGGTTTAGATTCTTAAACCAACCAAATAATCTGAAAGAAGAAAATGGGATTGTCAGAATACCAGACAATATCAAATCCATTATATCTGACAGGATAAATGGTGGGTGGGAGAAAATGGCTAAAAAATATGGAAGGGAGCTTGATTCCTTAGATAATAAGATAATTGATGGAAAAGTTGCAGGCAAGGACGTATCTGATTTGGAGGAGTTAAGGGATGTAACAAGTAGGAAACTTGGAATGGTGGAAGAGGGAATAGATCTCTTAAAAAAAGCCAGAACTGGAGAACATCAGGTATTTAACGAATACAATTTTATACCAGATGCTTACGGCGATTTAAATGATTTATCAGGCTTATCAAGTTTCACCATGTACCGTGATGATAGAGGTAGGATGGTCGTAAAAGATAAGTATGATTTTTATAGAAGCGATCAACCTCTTGGTGTCGGGATTGTTACTAAGATTCTTGATACAATAGGATACCCGTTTGATATTCTGGATTATGTAGAAGATAAGAATCCATATGAAGAGAATGATCCAAACAAGGTTTTGTTGAAATCCGCCATTGATTCCAAGAATGATCTGGATAAAAAAATGGAGATAAGATCTAAAAAACAAGGAGGGGATTCTTCTAAGCCGGAAATAGATTGGAATTTATTCAAATCCAAATATGAAAATATGAAGCGCGTGGGTAAGGGTACGCACCGCACTATGGACGTAGATGGAATGAATATGATCTATGATGCTTTATATGATAAAGGTTTCAATCAACGCCAGATAGAAGCCGTACTTGGAAATATTATTGAAGAATCTGGTGGTAATCCCTATGCCGTATCTGACTATGGAGGGTTTAAGGGACTTTTCCAAGAATCCGATAAAAGATATCCACCCAAAGAGTTTGAGAAAGATAAAGAGCGATTTAAGGGGGATAAGCGTGGATATATCAATTACATGATAGACAGATTTTATGATCATGTTCAAGATGCTGGGATGTATAGTATAAAGGATACTAAATACAATAAAGCCATTCATGCAGTAAGCGAATTTATGTCAGAAGATCCAGATACGGATTATTCGTATCCACTTGTGTATGCTTTTGAAGCTCCATCAGATAAAGAAGGAACTTATAAAAATAGAAAAAGCGTGTCAAATTTAATAAGCCAATCTTACGTTTCGAATAATGTTGATAAATTAGATGATGATGATAAAAAGGATGATAATATTATTAATGCCATTCTTGGTATAAAAAACGATCTTGAATTACAAGACCCGATTTCCACTACAAGAGGTGAAGCCTTTAAAGAAGCCAGGAAAAGAGGTCTTAAGGAATTTACGTGGAATGGAAAGAGATACAATACCAATGTCAAGAAAGAAGGTGGGGTAGTTGGCAAACAGCGTGAAGCATATGAATATTTTACTGGAAAGCGAGGCATGTCTAAAATACAGGCTCTCGCTATCATAGGTAACCTCATGGCTGAATCTGGTCTTAAAGATGACATATACGGAGACAACAAAACATCATACGGAATACAGCAATGGCATAATGATCGCATGGATAAGCTATTCAAGCACGCCAAAAAGAAAGGTCATTCTACACCAACATTCAAAGACCAACTTGAGTTCTTGGCTGATGAATACGAAGGAAAGACCGGATATTCTAATTTCTTATACACAAGAAAAGGAAAAGAAGGACCAGGGTATTACAACTACAGCCGGCAGGACTTCATGAACGCCGATAACCTTAAAGATGCTGTAGTAGCTTGGAACCAAGGAGCAGGACGTCCTCATAAGAGTGTTATAAGAAACGATGACCGTTATAATTATGCTATGGAGGTTGCTAAAAATCTTGGTTTGGAAATTGAAGAAAATTCCGTATCTTCGTATGGTCAAATGGGATTCGGAGATGATGCTGAAATAGCAGCATCGGTAACACTTCCAGAGGTAGAAGTGGCAGCCGCCCTTCCTAACCCGGAAGCCCCGTCCCAGGAGGGACAGTCCGAGGAAGAGAGATTCCGTACATGGACTGAAACGTATGGTAAGGACATCGTAAATCATTTACTGACGTTAGACGGGAAAAAGGATGGTGATGACAGTGATTACGGCATGATGTATAAACAGCATGAAAAAGAAAGCGAAGAGGATAAGAAAATGGCTTTGATTAATGCCGTGCTTCCCAATATACAACTTCGCATTAAAGGCGTCACTGATAATTAGAACAATATTATTTTATTTCTCATATTAATAAAGCGAAGCCGGATTTGAGACTCGTTATGCGGATACCGAAGGTTGAAGAACGATATCAAGATAATCCGGCTTTTTTGTGCGATTTCGTGAAGGATGGAACTATCATCGCCTTAGTTTAACAGAACAGACCTACGTACCTCTGCTGTCCTGACGGGCCTGGGCGCCCGTCTCGCCTACCAGCCTGCCTAATTCTTCACTGGCTACCTAATATAACTATTAACGTCACTCCATCACCTATCTCCTTTCAGTCGATAGGTTCAGTCGTTTTTTAAATGTTATATGTTCTTTCGCATCGTTCCCTTCGGTCACGATACTCAATCCTTTAACACAATTAGGCAAACAATACAATAGACGGAAAAAGTAATTTGTTAATCTGTTCACTCACTTAACTCCCTTCGGTCGTTAAGTTCATTCACTGTAAACAATTATATGAATAAATGGTAAAGTATATAAAATAATATAAATGATATAATGGGTAAGATCATTGAAAATGGTCTTAATATTAAGGAAAACGGAGACTATTTATAGGCGTAGTTTTAATTTAAGATTTGTTGTCCCACTCCTGACGGTCAGACGGTTACGTTCAGAGTCGTTTTCCCGTCTCTTATCCAAACCGTCATAAAACAAAAAAACCTTGTATCCTATTTCTCTCAAACCGGATACAAGGCCGTGCATTTTCTTCTTTGAGCGTATGATAAAAAACCATATCTTTGCACTAAAACAACCTAATATGGACACAAAGTTAAAAGAAATAACAGATCCTCACAAGTTACACGACAAGCTCTTTAAGAAAGAGCAGGTCTCTCCGATAGAAGTTATATACAATAGCTTCAGCAACTTAGGGTATAATGTAGTACGCCGTCCAGCCGGTCAGTGTTTAGGCAATTTGAGATATTTTAATCTATTTTATGACAAACATACTCATCATTTTTATCAGAAAGATAGGAAGTTGAGATATTGTGGCAATTTTCTCATATCTGATTATTGGAAAGATAGAGTGCGATGTTTCATAGTTTGGAACTTTGGTTTTGGAAGATTCTTCCCATACAATGACTTCATAGAGGCTATGGTTTATGACTATCTTCGATATGGGAGAAAGTCAGTTCCTTATTTTAAAAGCGTGCAAGAAGCTGAAGAAAAGTGTGTAAGGTTCTATATCCGGTCTCAGATAGATATGCTCCGTAAGGAAGGATATGCTGCATACCGGGCTAAGTTTAAGGAAGAACGTCCTCAGTATTTCATCGGAGACGATAGGACAGTGTTTAGATGCCTTGATAGCTCTTTAAAAAGAGAAGAGAAGATTGCTGCATGCGTAGCTCACAAAAGGGCTTTAAAAGAAGGGATAATGGCTTCCTTCATCAATCACCTTAAGAAATATCCTACCACCTTGTATTCGTGGTTCTCGTCAGAGGTAGACAGCGAAGGAAAGAATAGGATTTGTCTATCTGAAAAAGCCATTAATTATCTTAATAAGAGACTGGTTCGCAATGGATTAAAGGCTCTTTCTGCATCATATCTTTTTAGAACGTTTAGAAAAATGGTGAAGACCTTGTTCGGTTTCAATGTCAGGTCGTTCTTGAATAGATGTCTGATGTCTGTTTCAACAGAAGAGGTTTTAACCAAATCTATGAAGAAAGTAGTTTCCAAGACAGTGCTGTTTTTGTACAAGAGAGCGCTTAAGAACTATCGCCGGGCATGCGGTTTTAAGTACGACCCTGATTCGGGCGGTTTGTCTGTCATACGTCCCTGATTTTTAAACGTATCCCATAACGTTGGATTTTCTCGTTCGTTTCTCTTATCTTTGTGAAAAAAGATAGTATGAAATTACGAATCATAAAAAATCGTCCGATATTCGCTCCTGGCGGTAGTGTTCAGGATAAGAAACAGGATATTAATGTATCCTCTACTCAGCCTATTCTTGATTATGGAACGCCTGTTAATAAATGGGGTGAATCTGATATTCAGAATATATATATGCCTTCTGATGTGACTTTAGAAACAGAGGAGGGGGAGATAAATCCATTTAGTAGTATGCCTACATCCGATCCGTTTTTTGAAAATCATGATGCAGGATATGCAGGATATCTCGCTGATAATAGGGGCATGGTTAAAAACGTAGAGAAATCAGTCGTTGATAATGCAATGAATTTAGGTGGTGTTGATTCTGATTCCTCTAAAGAAAAACGTTCCCAAGATGGTAATCCTCTGGATCCTATGACTACCCCATATTATTCACCCGATCTAACCGGCAGAGCTCAAATGTTCGGTACAAGTCTTGGCCGGATAAGAGCCGGTAATAAGGTCGGTGCTAATGTGGCTCAAGCTGCCTTGTCTGGTGTTAGTTTAGGATTAGGTCTTACCCGTAATATCATGGGAGCTTCATCTGCTGCGTATGCAGCCAGCAGAGACGAGCAGGCAGCGAGGGAAAAACTTGCCAAGGAGCGTCGTCAGCAATTCATCAAGTGGGAACGTGAAGGTGGTGGCGTTAACCTTGGAAATGGACAGAGAATAGATACGTCTGATATGACAGGAGAATACATTTACCCTCTTCCTAAACCTATAGAGGGTAATGCTAATGTTGAGATAGAAAAAGGAGAATACGTTTTGACTCCGGATGATGTTGGTCCTATGGAGGCAAAAGGTAACAGGCATGAAGACGGCGGCACTTCCGTTGATTTGCCAGAAGCTCATATTATTTCAGATTACCGTACTATCGATGATGATTTCGCTTCTTACGTAAGGGAAAATTATGGCATTAGAGCTACGGAAAAAGATACGTATGCTACGCTTCTTGATAGGTACAAGAAAAAAATAGGATTGTCCGAAAAGTATGATGATCAGGAACGTGTTTTCAAGAGATTGGAAAAGAATAAGGATGTTAAGGATAAAAATACTTCTGAGTTGAATAAGTCCATTCTTTCCAAGTACGTAAATGATAATCAAAAGGAAATAGACGAACTTGAGGTGCAATTCAGGTCTTTTGCTGATATTGTCTATAACAAACAAGAGGAATCCAAACGCCAAGAAAAGATAGATGCTTTCTTTAGAGATGGCGGAAAGGTTGATTTAAATGCCGTAAGAAAGCAGGCTAAGGCTCTTAACGTATCTGAATCTGATGCTAAAAATTGGATATACGATGAGTATGTAAAGAGAGTTAGGAAAATGGCTGAAGGCGGTCCTACCAAAGAACAAATAGAGTGGGGTAAGAAAGTACAGCAGCTTTTAATGAAGCAGTTTGGACGTGCTCTTAATATGTCTATAGTAGATGTTGCGGACAGAGAGCAGATTCTTAATCCTGATTCTGATGTAAATTCTAATCAAAATCTGCAACACAGAAGTAGTTCCGGTTATGGTAGGGTAAACAACAAGGCTATTTCTAATTTGCTTGATATTAACCGTTGGGCTAATAAATACAATACGGATGGTGATTTTAATACAGAAGGATTCCAGACTGGATACAATAGCCAACTAAATAACCTATGGGCTTTGGCGGAATCAGGTGCTATAGCCAATGCCGAAAAAGCCAAGAAATTTAGAGACGAATACGGATTTTGGGGAGAAGATGCCGGTAAGTACGACCAAGGAAGTAAATCGGCATATAACTCATTTGCCGTAGATGACAAATTTGGGCAAACTACGGCAACCAGATCATTTTATGGATTGGATGTAGTTGCTCCTGAACAAAAGAGATTGTTGAACGAAAAAGGGATAAAGAATTATGTTGACTTATTTGGTGATAAATCTGATGCAGCTAAGAAGATTCTGGGTGCCGATTATAATAAGTTTGCTGCTTTAAAAGATAGCGGTTTGATGTCAGAAACAGACTTTGTTTTAGAAGCCGTAAATCCGGCATCAAAACCTATAGAAGCTGAACCTGTAGGAACCGGCGCTAAATCTCCCAACCCGGGCTCTCCAGGCAGGATAGAAGTGAAGAAAGAAAATCCTGTTGTTAATACTACTGTAGAAACGGAAGCTGAGGAAGAAGATGATACAAACGGAAGAAAAGGTGTCAATCCTGTTTTATCAGGTCCTATATTCCCTGAGATGTTGAGGATGCTTGATACCGGATTAGAGATAGAGGGATTGGAAAGGCATCAGGCTCCGAGAATAGATCCGGTTCTGCAATCTGCTGATCAGTATATCAACGAGCTCAACCGCGCGACATCGGCTCAGTTGGACGCAGTAGGTGACGTGCCCGACTCCCAGCGCTCCGCTATTCTGGCTAATATGAACGCCATAGCTGGAAGCAATATAGCCAAGTACGTTAATGAAGTAAATTTCAATAACGCAAGGCAAATAAACGAAGCTGATAGATTCAATGAAATGGCTTATGTTCAGACAGACGATAAGAACATAGCGGAAAGGCAACGTTATGAATCCGGGTTATTGAAGGCTATGGCTATAAGGGATGAAAATCTTGCTCGTTATTATGACAGCATAAACAGCGAGATACAGAATAAGTTCAATGTTCGTACATCGTTGAATACCATAGCTTCCATAGCTCCGAATATGAGAATGCTTCCAAGTGGCCAAATTATTTACGTTCAAGGTAATCAGGATGTGATGAATATGGGTGATTATTCTACACCTTACTTGAGAAGTTTAAATGAAGAAGATGATGAAACTAAAAGAAGAAGGAGGACCAAATAGTGGCTTCACAGTATAGTATTTTAAGGCAATATGCCCCGTATGTTAGTCCTTACAACATAGATCTTGTTAAGGACGTCATGATGTATAAACAGCAGAAGGTTGATGCTGCTCGTGAAAAGATCTATACCCAGGTAGATTATCTTATGGGTCAAGAGATAGATAAGCCTGAAGCCCGCGCTTATATGGAAGATAAGATGTCAGGTGTGATTGCTAACATCAATCAAAAATTCAAAGGCGTGGATCTTTCTTCTGATGGTGTTACGAGAGCTATACAAGGAGAGATCAGTTCAGTGTTGGATGATACGGTCATTAACGCGATTGCCGGCACAAAAGAAGGCAAGAGGGTTATGAAGGAAATAGAATCTATAAAACAGAATCATCCTGAACTTTATTCTCCTATTAATGAATGGCATGCTTTGGATCCTTATTACAAATGGAGGTCAGATGGTAAAGCAGGATCAAGGTTAGGAGGTCTTCATTATTCTCCTTATGTCGATTATACTAAGGAGATAAATAAGCTGGTTAGTGACTTTAGGAAAAACAACGAAGGCAAGAAGATTCAGACAACAGAATATGATGTTAAAGGTAATCCTACTGGTGGAATCATAGAAGTCAACGTAGATGAGCTTACTGATTCCCAGATAAGGAATTTTGTGTCTGCTAACTTATCTGAAAACATGAGGAATCAGATGAGAATAGAAGCATCATACATGGCAGCTACCAATCCGGTGTTCAGTAATCCGGATTTGGTTAGTCAATACATTGGGTCTTATGTAGAAAGATACGATAGACACATAGGAGCATTGGAAGCAAAAAAGAAATCAGTAGGGGATAATAAGGATATTATTGATCGTATTGACAGTCAGATACAGGAAGCTAAAAATCAGAAAGCAGAAGCCAAGAGGGAGGCAGATATGATAATAGCTTCATCAGATCCGGTAGCGGCTGCTAATTTTGTTGTTACCAATAATCTTTTCGATAAGATGACTGATGCATGGAGATACGACAATACAAGTTTTGAAAGGAAGAAAGATGATCTTTATTTTGCAAGGTTGGCAGAGGATAGGGCTCAGCAAAAGTTTTTGACTGATAATGCTAAGTCTATGGTTGAAATATCGTTGGCAAAAGAGCAACTTGCACAGGCTAAGATTGAAACCGAATACATGCGTACTTACGGTTCCAAGATGGGCACTGAAAGCTCATCCGGAGGCACAAGAGGAGCAGGCGGTGTAGGAGTGCCGATGGCTCCTATGGACGGGCCTACGGCTATCAATTCTGGAACGGGTAAGATAGGATCTGTTAATTTGGCTAATATCCCTTATGAACAACTCACATCTTCTTCCACAGAGCGTAGAGCAAATTTATTGAAATTATATAATTCATTATCTCCTACAGACAGAAGTAATATCGTTGCAGCATCATACGAAGAAGAAAAAACTGACCCAGGATTGTATGCTAATATGACTCCTGAAGAACGGATATATTCTTATTTAAAAAATAATGGAGGTCAGAAAAACGGATATTTTGGACAAGGAAATAACAGATTGTCTGAAGCTTATGATGCTTTACTTCTTTCTGATTCTAAGGCAAATGGAGCTACAAAGGCTATAAATAACATAACTGATTATCAAATAGATAATATAGTTACTAAAAAAAATAAGGATATTATCAGTAAAGTTCGTAATGCTGAGTTTATGAAAGGAAATTCTTTTATAAATCTTACCGATACAGATGATAAGGCTGGAGCCTTCCTGCTCGCCACAGCCATAACAACTGGTGTATCTGATGCCGTAGGGTTCAGAGAATACATGATGGATCCTTCAAGAGGAATAGATATTCTTAGTGCTATATCTCCGTCATTAGGAGCTAAGGTGAGTGCAGGAAAGTTGGGGAAAAACATATCTGATGCTATTACAAGCGAGAATAATGGTTCTTCTACCGGTACATTGGCTCTTATTAATGGAATGAAGAAACTCAATGGCGATCCTGATTTTAATATATCAGATTATATGACCATAGATAAGGATGGTGATATAGATTTAAAAGATTATCAGGAAGGTGAACCATTAACTATTACCCAGCTAAGATATGCTGAGAAAAACAGTAGGGTGTCTGATATGATAGCAGGTCAGATGCAGGATGAGATAAAAATGTCTGTATCTCCTGATCAGATTTCTGATAAGTTATCTCAGTATCATTACCTTGATTCTTACAAAAGATACAATTGGAATGCCGATTCACCGGAAAAGTCTTTGCAGAAGGCTCAGTTTAGAAGATTGTCTGGTTACATGGCAGGAAAGGTAAATAATCTGGATCCTACTGCTATTAATGCCATTAATATGGATGCCGAGATAGATAATGGCACCGTTAGAAGATTCTTGACTGCTCAAGTAGGTTCCGGTGAAAATTCTTATGTTACAGAAAGGGTTGAGATTACGAATGACGAGCTTCTTAAGGCGGGTATAGATCCTTCGGTCGAGGAGCGCAATTATCCGGTAGATGGCTACAAATCAAGTTTTGGAACCTGTGATTTTGTAGATACCGGAAAGAAGGAAGGTTATTCTTATGATAAGCATCTTATACGTAATGGCCTTCCTCGTTTGGCTTCTAAGGCTGATGTTAAGAATGATCTTTATGATATAGTAAAGGTTCATGGTTCTTACCTTAAGCCAGAAGAAATGAATGTTGTTAAAGCCCTTGTTGATAATTTTATTGACATGTCTGATAATATATCAGTTCAGTTGGAGGGAATGGACGATAGGGGTTCAAGAGAGGTAGCGGTCAATTTCTATGACAAAAGGACTAAAAATTCTAAAAATCCTGCATTGTTGTTCTCGGATTTTGTTCCTTTGGATCCAGGTAATGATGAGTATGCGGATTACTGGAATAGCATTCACCAGAAGTGTCCTCAGTACTTCTTTGTAAAATACGTGAAGGAGGCTGTTCAAGAACGTCTTGATCAGATGAGGGATCCGTATATGAGAGGAATAAATATCACGCCCAACATGAATGACAAGTTTAGTAAGTTGAACGATTTTTTGCAGAAAATTTATGGCTGACAATAATATAGATAGATATAATCCTGCTGCTAAAACCACTTACGAAGATGTGGCAAGGCAAAGAAAATTAGCCGAAGAAGAGAATTATACTCCGGCTACACTACCAGAGACGACAACGCCTCTGGTTCCTAATTATATGCCTGGTGAAGGTGTGTATGCCCAACCTAAATTTCCGGATTACGCATCAAGGATAGCTGCTGCCGAATACGAAGAACCGTATATAGCCAAGGAGATAAGCAACAGCTACTCGGAGGCACTGGCTCGTAACAGCTACAGGGGGGCTACACCTGCCCCGCCGCCTCTTAATCCCTATGGACCAAAGGTAAGTATCCGTGAAAGTCATCAGATGGGTAATGATGGGGTATGGCGTACAAAATATCCCAACTATATTCCGGGTATAAACAATGAGGATTATTATGCCAGGAGACAGAGCGGATGGAGTAAGTTTTGGAATGGTGTAGGCAAATTCGCTTTAAAGTCTGCATTGTACGGTGCACAAGGAGTTGTGTCATTGCCTGACAAACTTATCAATATGGCATCTGAGGGAAGTTATAAAGCTGCGTTAAACACTAACATGGATAAGTTTGTAGGTGATCTTGACCAGCAAATAGACATGCTTCTTCCTCATTATTACAAGAAAGAGGTAGAAGATTATAATTTTGGTCAGAAGCTTTTTAAGGATACCGGTAATTTCTTATGGAATGATGTCCTTGGTAATGGTATGTCTTTTACCGTAGGAGCCATGATATCAGCGTACATGACCGGAGGACTTGGAGTTGGATCATTGGGCAATATAGGTGCTAAATTAGGTGGAAGAATCGGAGCTAAGTTAGCAGCAAGGCAAGCTGCCAATAGGGGCATAGGAAGCCTTAAAGGTGTGTTTAACGACTATGTAAGAAAAGGAGTTGCTACCGGAAGAAATGTAGGGGAGGCGGCTAAGACCATGACGTTGTTGGCTACCAGTGCCGGATTCGAGTCATCGGTTGAAGCAAATTCTTTTATGAAGCAATCCGAGTCTGATTTCAAGGATTATTATCGTAAGATTTATGGTCGTGATCCCAATGCAGAGGAAATGGCTGTTTTTCGTAATTCTAATGCTGATGTAGGTAGTGCTATATTTGCCGCCAATATGGGTATCGTAGGATTATCTAACTGGCTTCTTTTTGGTAAGTATATAGGGTTAGGAGGCAAGGCTATACCTGGGTTGGAAAAGAAGCTCAACAAGCATTTATTTGGATTAGGGACGGAAGTTGCGAAGCCGGGAGAGATGGCTATTAAAATAACCAATCCCAATATAGGACAGAAGATAGCAGGCAATGTTTTCAATATCATGAAAAGACCGGTATCTGAAGGCTTATGGGAAGAAGGATCTCAAGGTGCTGTTCAGAATACGGCTGAGGAATATGTTAAGTCAAGATATGATAATGTCGCCATGAACGGAGCCGTTGATGTTCTTGATGCTATTTCTGAAGGATTTAAAAAGCAATATACGTCTAAAGAAGGATGGACTGAAATAGGAATCGGTGCTATTATCGGTTCTTTGTTTGGTATGAGAGAAGGCTTCTTTGGGGTGAAAGAGTATAGTAATAGTCAGATCTTGCTGGAAAGGCAAGTGAATGAATATAACAAAGCATCTTCTAATCTTAACACGGCGGCTTTGAATACGTTGAAAAAATCAATGAGTTTAGGGCCTCAAGTTCGTTCCGATGCCCAGTCTATGACTGGTAAGGAGCTTGATGATGCTATGTTTGAAAAGATGTCTATTGACAACCAAATGGGAACCTTAGAGGATTCGGCTGAAAATTTCCGGCAGATGATTGATATGATGCCTATTTCGGAAATAGCCGAAGCTAATGGAATGTCTTTGGAAGAGGCAAAGAAATACAAGGACTCTATTATTGATAATTATAATAATCGTCTTTCGGATTTCAGATCTGCCCAGAGTTTTGCCGAAGATCTTATAGGTGATGATTCTAAGATTGAGTTTAGGAAATACGTGGCTCGTAATGCTTTTCTTGGTCTTCAATCGGAATCAAGAATGAAAGACATAGCTTCTGTCATAGAAACGCTTTCGGGGCAGCCTCGCGTGGCGGATGCTCTAAGTACGTTCTCCCGGCTGTCGGACAGGGCAAGGGAGCGGGCGATGGCTATCCGTGGCATACGGTCAAGAATAGAAGAACTTGAATCCGAAATAGAAGATCTTGCTACCCGCCCTCGCAACGTAGAAGGGAAAGATCCACAAGCTGAATCCATACAACGAAAAACCAAAGAATTGGAAAGCCTTAGAACCAATTACAACAATTCGTTGTCTGAGTTATCAACGTTAATAGGAAAAGAGTTTTCGATAGAAGAGCTGGTAAGTAAAACCGAATCTGTTTTATCATCTCCTCTTTCTCCCATAAGTTCACAAGATGTGATAGAAGCCTATGATACGCTTGTGGCTTTTGATGATTATTTTAATGTAAAATCAAGACAGGAAAAGAAGTTTACAGCCAAAGACAAAGCCATGAGATCCTTGGTAAATGAATACCGAAGAAGTTTGATGGACTATAGGAATATGAATAACTTCTTGTCTAAGATGCTTGATAAAAGATTCTTAGCTGAGGAAAACAGGGGGTTTTCAAAAGCGCTGTCTTCTCTATGGTCTACTCCTTATAAAGGGGATGACAAGGTTCCTGATTTTGCAGAGTCTAATAAAGTTGGTGAATATGACACTGATGAGGTAGTAGATCAAGCTGTGTCAGAAGGTAAGATTTCGGAAGACGAAGCTTGGACTATCAAGGCTTTTATGCATGCTCTTGATAAAGTAAGGGAAGATAGGATGAAGGAAGCAGAAGATGATATAAAAGAGTCACCGCTTACGGAGTCTGTATCGGATGAAGATTATGAGGCTGCTATGGATAATCTTATTATGGTTCCGGTAGTAAGGCAGTCTATAATTGATAAACTATATACAGGTAATGCCGATCTTCTTACTGCGAGAGAAAAAGATGTGTATGATAAATACAAACAAGATTTTGATGATTATGTATCGTCTTTAGGTGATAGTCCTGTTAATCTCATTAAATCATTATCTGAAAAGGCTGACAGGCTTACAAGTCCGAGATCAGTATATGAGGAAAATAAAGCTATTATTGATATGGCTAAGTCTAATTTGGAGCCAGATCAAAGAAAGGAGCTTGATGATGCTATTTCTTCGTATGTTGATATAATGAACAGGCGGGACAAAGGAGAGAAAGTTGACGAAGATAAACTTGCAGATTCGGTATTTACCATAGAAGATCTTGGCCAGGTTGGAAATATCACGGACCTCCTTCCTTATATCGAGCAAAACAGGATTATTGATAAAGGTCGTATCTCCGAATCTACGTTAAGTAATTTCGGGGAGGATGATGCTAATATAGATTCTCTTGTAAATGAATTAGACGAATCTGATAATACGCCGGGAGCCAATATAGATAGCGCCCAGAATCCAGAGACGTTGATGGTTAGAAGAATCTCTAATGATGGCAATGAAAGGTATGAAATTGCGGGTCTTAGAGCCGATAAATTTATATCTTCCATAAAATCATTGGTTCCTATTCAAATAAGCTCTGAAACGAACGCTAATGGCACTAAAAGGTATTCTCTTAACATAGGTGGAGAAACGGCTACTATAATTGAACTTCCTTATCATGCGAGATGGTCTATAGATAAAGAATCGGCTCGTGTTCTTAACCGTTACACAGATGTGTCTATTCAGGACGTGGGTAATTCCTATTCTTTGGTTTATAAGCGTCTTGATTCAGATGAGTTGGTTCCGTACAGAACAGGTGTCGGATTCGGAGAGAATGAAGTAGATAAAATAGATCAGGAAGCATTATCTTCTTTGAAAAAAGGAGATAAGGTTAATCTCGAAATAGATGTAAATGATACTTATAATCAGTCTCTTTTTACCGAATACAATGACGCTGTTCAGTCAGGCGATAAAAAAAGAATAGAATCTGCTGAGAATAAACTGGTGTCCAATATGGTTATCAAGGTCATGAGTGGGAACAGATTCGTTTCTGTTGTAAAAGCTGATACAGGAGGCATAGATGGTATAAGTAAAATAAGAAGAACGGCTTTTAACAAGTGGAAGAAAGATGCTGGTCGGTCGGCTACCATCAGCGTCGGCACGCATGTTGTTGCCCAGACTCTTCCCGGAAGACCGGTATTTAACATGAGGGTGAACGGTCAAGGATATGGCCAGGTAGAAAATCTCCCTATTACCGAAAAAGGTGCTGAAAAAGTATCTGATGTCGGATATGTATTAAATGGCAAAGTCGTGCTTAAGAACGGATCTAAATACACAGGCTTCCCATTTGCTTATTCTATATTAAATGACAAGGGGAATAATTACAAAAATGTAAGAGTTCCGGTAGTTGTCATCAAAGGTAAAAACGGTCTTAATTATCTTTTCCCAGTTAGCCTACGTTCTGTAGAATCAGAGGAAGGGCAGAAATGGATGTCTTTTATAGATATGCTGCCTGAATCTGGTGATTCTGAATTGCTACAGATGGGTCAAGATGATATACAAGATCTTAATGCGTATCTAACCAGGTTAGGTCTTGATCCGGCTTCGTATCAAGTATCGTATTTGAATCCTATTTCAGGGCTTAGAAAAGCTCGTGAGGCTATAGAAAAATTATCTACAGTTCCTGATGTTGTTAAGTGGGTAGAAGATGGAAGTAGGAGCGTTAAAGATATTGTGACGTCTGAAGTAGAATCTGGAATAGATTTCGAAGGTGAGATGTTTGTCGCTCCTAAGATCAGGATTCAGTTTGGTAAATCATCTTCCAGACCTAAATCACTTATAGAGGATGATCTTCCTTTCTCTGATGAGGGTAAGACCGTTACTTCTAAGGTAGAAGATGTGGAAGTTTATGAAGAGGAAATGCCAGAGGAAGGGGCTGCCCGGGAGACTCAGCCGGCGCCATTAGCTCAGCCGGCTCCTGCGGCACAAGCTACGCAGTCTTTACCTGGCAAGAAGCGTACCTCCAGGAAAAACTTCTCTCTTATGTTAAACGAAATAGAATCTCATATAGAAAAAGAAGGATTGCCGTCTTATGCTAATATTTTTGATTTTATAGCAAGGAAGATTGTAGGAGGTGATTTGAGGTTTCTTCGTGAGAGAGGTAATCCTAAAAGCCTTAAGGAAGAAATGGGATTAGAACCTAAAGGAACAGTAGGTGATAAAATATCCACTCCTTCCAGTAAAGGTGGTAAGACCTTAGAAGAATACGTTTCTTGGCTTCGTTCTCAAACAGATCAGGTGGTGGTTGATTATGTTGGGCCAAGATCTGATGAACAAATTATATCAGAGTTGAAAAACTTTTTGAAATATATTAATTTTGTTCCAAGTAAGGCTTTAAATTATTCTCTTAGAGTCAATGGCATGGATACCCTAAAAGAATATGGCACAAAAGAGGAAGTAGAAAAAATGGAATCTGATATCAATAGTTTGGTTTCTAAAGTTTTGCCTACGGTGGATAATAAAACTGTAGAAGATGTTTCTACTGCAATAAAATCAAACAACTTGCCTGCCATATGGAGGCCCGTGGAAAGCCTTGATATGACAAACGAGGAAAAAATAGAGTTTTTGAATAACGTAGCAGATTTCCTTAGCGGCATACCAGAGTATGCCGCTGTTGTGGAGTCTATAGAGTCAGAATCAGATAATATTTTAAATGATGGAAAAGAAGGAAGTGCAGAAGGCGGTGCAGTACGCACTGAGGAAGATGGCGATAAAAAGGGAGATGGAGAAGGCAAAGGACAATCCAGAACAAATGTCGAAGTTGAAGGAAATGTCGAATTACCTGGATCTACAAAAGGAGAAATAGAAAAAGACGAACCTCGTATATCCGAAGAACCGTTTACTCACATATCAAGGGTAACATCTCCTTATTTCCTGTACGGCGGTGATGAAGCATATACATCTGTTCCGGCTAAGGTAGAACCTATACCAGAGAAGATAATGGGTCGTAATGGCATTAAATTTGGTATGAGTGTAGTCGAGTTAACCAAATTAGGGTACAAAAAAGCTGGTGGAAACTGGATATATAAATTCTATATGAACTCAGGTGTGTATGATTTGTATAATATCAGTACCGGTGAAGCGTTTAGGGCAAAACCGGATCTTGGAGTTAAGATAAGTTCCAGTGCATTCATCCGCTCTTTATCTCAATCTGGTAGAAAAATACAAAATATGATGAGTAATATGAGCCAGGAAGAGATAGATAGGAATAAGAATCTCGTAGAAGGTTCTGATAATTCGGATTCGATAAATGAGTTAAATAAGGAGTGTTGAGTATGAGAAGGAGATTTTTTTAATGCTGCGGATAATTTCGTGGGAGGATGTTATAATAAGTTATCCAATGAAGATATAAAAGGCTTGGAGGAAAAAGACCTTATGTATGTCAGTTTAATAAAATTCATATACATATAGGACCTGTATTAAAAGATCATGATTCTGATGTTAGTTACATAATGTTTAATAGTAATTGGAATTATGGTGGTTATGAATCTATGGTTTATAATCATAGCAATAATGGTATTTTTATATTAGGTGAAAACAAAATTGGTAACATAGAAGATCATATACAAGATCCAACATATTGGTACGAATATGATCCAAGCATTAATGAAAATTATTGTTATTTTTATTATGAGGCTAATAACAGCGGAAATGCTATCAAGTTGAATGGTGAGTTTGGTGATACCAGTACTGTTTTCAACATTCCCAGCTTGGAAGTCACCACTCTTCGTGATGGCAGTTTGAGTTTTCCGGAGATTTATATAGAAGGAATTTGGGATCCGTCATTGTATAAGTCGGTTTTATAATTAACTTTGCAAAAAGCTAATTACAATGGGTGTCAAATGTCAGATAGAAAAAAAGGAAAATGAAATAAAACGGGTTAAGGCTCCTAACGGGGAGCCTTCCGTTCTTTACGAAAGTGCTTTAAAAGTATTAGGAAACAGCGAGCGGGCTCTTCAGGTATGGGCTAAGGCTTACACTCCTGGTTTTTTGTCGTATTATGGTCATTGGAATAACCCGGCTCCAGGGGAGATGTTTAATACCGATCCCAATGGTGAACCTCTTTTAGAAGACGTGCTGTCGTATATGAAGCGTCAGACTTATTTTGCTGATCCTTTAACGGCTCAGGACATTAAGGATGTAAGGGATTTCCTTTTGTCTACTCATTATTTTTTCAATGCGTCTTCATTGTCTAATGCTATTCTCTTCGATTTTTATGTAGATGGCAGTTTGATACTGAATGAGCAGAAATTAAGGAGATCCGGTTTGTATAATGAAACAGAGATAAGTCGTATTTTATCCGATCCTTCTGTTTTAAATGAGGTTTCGACTTCCATGAGAAAGTTAATAGATTCTTCTATTAACGAACATGATAGGGAAAAAGATAATTATTTTATGTCTATTGACTATCAGTATGGTCCTATTGTTTACAAGGAGGGAGTGTTTAACCAATTTGGTAAAAAGGTACCATATAATCCTTCTGAGCTTTATTATGCTATGCGTAAAACAGTAGCCGGCATAAAAAACTTTTCTGAATTTTCATCTGCTTTTGAATTGTTGAGAAATTCATATCCTGAACTGGTTGAGAAATTCGTTTCTGATAAAGAATTTGCCGAATCTATGTTTGATGAGTTCTCATCTACGAATAAGATTCCGGTAATAAACATAGAAGGGGATGATGTGGTGGAAGGCAAGAGAAGATCCTTATCTAAGCTACAAGATCTGTCTTATTACAATCCTGGCAAAATAGAGTTCCTAAGAGCTCGTATATCAGCTTATTTACATAGGGCTAATGCCGACACCGAATCCGATTTAAGAAGCATGATATGGGATATAGAAGAGGCTTGTACGTGGTTTGGCATAGATATAATAGGGACATCGGAAACTTATGATGGCACAGAAGAGTCTTTGAATAAGATAGATAATTTGATGCTGGATCTTGATATTTATGTGGCCAGGCATAATGATGTAAATTATGCTCCAACGTTGGCATCTTCTATAGATGATGTTCTTGGTGATAGCACAGATTATTATTTTGGATTATTACCGGAGTATATGGATAATTTGAATATCGTTTATTCTGAATCCGATATAGACCCAGTAGAGGCATTTGAGAAACATTCATTGCTTAAGGTAGGAGATAATCTATATCAAAGGATCAGCAAAGATGATCTTAACGAGATGTATCAAATATCAACAGTGTTAGCCAAGCACAACCTAACTCATTTTTCTACTAAAATATATCCTGAATCTTGTTTTAAGAACGGCGTTTTGGATAAAGAGAAAGTACGGAACGTAGATAATAATACGCTCATGGCTTCCATTAAAAAATACGTCAGATCGTTCATGGATTCTCAGAACACGGAGGACATGATAATGACCAGGATGGCGTTTGGGCACCCGGCGGTACTTGACGTTCCTTACGTGGATGTGGATCGGGAGTATAGTCGATACATGAACAAAAAACAAGATAGCGAAAACCTATTATCCTTATTCGATTTATACCAATCTTACCTTGACAACAAACTCCATAAAACAAAATTATATGATAATGCCTATAAGTATCTTGACTTCAAACCTGGTCCATCTTTGGGTCTTATTTCTGATGATCCTGATATTTTGAAATCAATAGAATTATCTTTATCTGGAAAAGACAGGTTGATGTTGTTTGATTATAGCATGACCAGTACCGACCCTTTTTTATCAGAATTGTTTTATTTGGAGAAGTATGACTCTTCGTATGCCGGGAATGATTTTGAACATTATTTTTACACCAGGCATCCGTATCTGTTAAAAGAAAAATCGGGTTCTAATATCGTAGAGCAAGATGGTGTTATAACAGCAGAAGGTATTTATGATAATTTTATAAGAGTAGGTAATAAGATATGGTCTAAAGTAAGCGAAAGTAGTTCCGGCTCTATCTACCAAAATTTGACAGGAACCGAATCGGAGGTGAAATACGATTCTACTCAGAAGGTTAAGACGGTAGAAACCGATTACGCTCCATACCAAAACAGATCTGGCCTGACGCAAGATATGATCGTAAGCAAGTCTGAATTGGATGATCTTAACAAATTAGAATGCAGGTAATTTTTGCACATATATATAGTTTTTTCATAGTTATGATTTGGGAAGTGAGGCTTGTGAAAGTCTCACTTTTCTTATATATGCACGTATATCAATAACATACAAGAAAAGTTAGATTTTCATTGTTTATGAATTATTTTTATTAAGTTTGCAATATTAGTTTCAGGAAGGGATTATGGAAATAAGGAAAAAGTAAGAACCGAACGTAACTAATAACAGTAGGAAATGAGAATCAGTACCATCAAACGTAACAACAGCATTCATCTTATGTATAAAAACATTATGAATGATTTAGGTCAATTAAGAACTGTAGTTTCAAAATCCTATATTTATAATCTGATACAAAATCAAACCGGATTAAGTATCAGAACTATATCCCATGTCTTGAATCACACAAAAGAACAGGATACAGATTCTTTGTGAAAGGCATACATTTTCCTATATTTGTGTGTTCTTTAGTTTTAGATTTAAGTTTTTCATGGTATTAGTTTAGATTAGTGTAGATCAGGGCTCGCAGTGATGCGGGCCCTGGTTTGATTTAAAAAGTATTAAAATATTTGCTATTTAAAATCCTGTTCCTATCTTTGCTCCAGAAACAATGAACAACGAGATCCCACCTCTGGTTGTTTGATGTTGAAAGATATTTTTGGCTCATTAGGGTTTGTCACAGTGGGATCTGACATTCTCTTTTGGGCCTATTTTTTTTATCATGGATAAAGTTTCTGTTTTTGAAAGTTCGGATTTTGGAGAGCTTAGAATTATTGTAGATCCAAAAGGAGATGTTTGGTTTGTGGCGTCAGATGTGGCTAAATCTCTTGGATATATAAATGCTAAAGATGCGGTAAAAAGACATGTAGATGATGATGATTCTATGCTTTTTCAAGTATCTGATAATCAATGGGGCGTAAAACGATCTATATTGAAAACCAGATATATAGATAGTATAAGAATAATTAATGAATCTGGTTTATATTCTCTTATATTATCTTCAAAATTAGAGTCTGCTAAGAGATTTAAGAAATGGGTAACATCTGAGGTTCTTCCTTCTATTCGTAAAACAGGAGAATATAAAACAAGTTCCGGTGGAAAGGGAATTTTGGTCCCTGACTTTTCTAATCCGGCAGATGCAGCAAGAGCCTGGGCTGATCAATATGAAGCTGCTCAAAAAGCTATAGCCGAAAAGTCGCAGGCAGAGGCAGAAGCCGGCGTTCTGATGGGACGTACATGGGGTATGGTGGTGGTATTTACGACCATTACGGTATGCATGAGAAGATGAAAGAAATGGAAGAGCGCGAAAACGAGCTGGAAGAAAGGGAAAGAAGGCTCGAAGAGCGCGAACGTCGTCATGAAATGGAGGACCGGGAATACCGGAGGATGGGTTACGAATCCTACCCGACCGATTACTATGGAGACGACAGATACTACGGTGACGGACCTCAGATGCGTAGAGGTCGCGGACGTGGCAGAGGTCGTTCTTATTGAGGAGCAGACGCAGAGGATCCAGCTTATCAGAAATATGTAGATACTTACGGCTACCATTTTTCTAATGCTCTCGCTGATGAGGCGGTAAAGAAGATGGTCAACGTCGATGGATCCAAGAGGATCTGGAAGCAGCCGGAAATAAAAGATATTTTTGAAAAGTGCGGAGCGAAGAAGCCGGATAAAGCGACATGGGGCGATGTCCAATATGTCTTTGCAATGTACTATTCGGATGGTTTTCCGAAGGTCTTCAAATGTGAGAACGAGTTGGTGAAAGCTACGTTAATGTATTTGGATGATCCGGATGCTCCCGAAGGAGTAGCCTTTATAAGATGGCTTGCCGTGCAAGATTACCTCGGCGAAAAAATAAACTGGAAGGATCTGACCTGAGATCCAGATCCAGGTCCTTCCGGTGGTGCGGGAGCCATAGTAAAAAATATGATTCCCGCATTCCCGTTTTTCCCGTTTGGAAAAAAAAAGGAATAAAAATATTATACCGGTCGGCGGGCAATAGAATACCCGTGGCCGGTTTGTTTCACATAACTTTTTTTTTTGGATATGAATATAGCACACGAATCTAAATCGAATAAAACCCCATTGTATTTAATAGGAGAGTTGATTGGCGTACCGAATACGGTTATGGACTCAGCATTGCATGAACTGAAAGATAGAATAGACAAAGACCCTAAATATAAAGATGTTAAAAATTGGCTCGAATCTTTACCCAAGATCTGAACCTATTTTTTTTCAATACCAGGCCCGATGCGATTTTAACGTATCGGGTTTTTATTTTAATTCATATTGTTTTATTTTAAATCTAATTAATTCATGAATGTCGTACTTTTGTTGAAAAAGTATTTTTTATGGAAAATAAGGAAGATTACGTTGGTTACGAAGATCAAGAACTGTGTAACCGGTATTACAAAGAGGCTGAAGTCATGAGGCAAAAGCAGGACTGGTCTCGGCTTAGGGCTGTCCCTGCTCCGGCTAAGGGAACGCCATCGCCCGGCTGGGGTCAGCTTGGACGTGGAAATGATGTCCGTGTCAAGTATGTTAGCATCAATTCAGGATTAGGAGGGGACAGATTATGACCGTAGGAGAATTGGCTAATAAAAGATACGGTGGCGAATTTGTTTTCATGTTTGGTCATCTTGAAGGTAGAACAAGATTCGTTTTTGAATGCTTTGATCCCAGACCTGATCACGAAGGTAAAAATACTTATATGGTTTCCTATTTTGATAAGGGACTTCGTAGAAGAGATGTGGTAGATGTGCCATGTTATATGAATGTTTTAGCAAAATAAATTAAAATATTGTAAATATCGTGGTTAGAATCGCATATTTAGGAACCGATGGCTGTCCTGGTCATCACGTTATTCCAATACGAGGTAAATTTACGGAAGAGGATATTAAGGTAATAGAATCTATAGATTGCGATGATTTCTATAAGGTGTTTGATGTCATGCGTTTTAAGATAGCTGAGTTTAAAGGATGGACGATATTGGGAATCCCGGCAAGCTTAGACGATCATAGACCTGGAAGCAAAACCGTTATCTTCATAGAGGGTAAAGCTAACGAAGCTGATTTTATAGAAGTCATACAAGAGTATTATTTTCTTAAAAATAAGGTAAAGAAACTTGCCGAATTGTATCATGATGGAGAATGGCTTGCGACTGGTAAATTGAATCAAGATCAGCCTACTAACAAGGAGCGGTTTCAATTTACGTTAGACAAGGATGATATTATTAATATGATTAGGGGAGTCGATTTAGATCCTTATTCTGATGTAGCGAATGAAATAGAGAAAATCGGATTGGGATCATCATCTGATTCTTCATATGAGGGTCCCACATGGTCTTGGTTTATTAACAAAGTAGAACTTTGGCAGAAGAATAATGTATGGGATGGTTTTTCTGCTGAGTTCTTATGGGGTTTGTATTGTAGGATAAAGAAAGTATAGTAACAATTAATTAAAAACAAATCTGTGGTTAGAGTAATGACAAAAGAAGAGTTCGAATCAACAATCGAAGAAGATATTAAATTCGTTGAGGGATTCAAGAATTTCTTAAAACATGATGATGCCACGAGAATAGTAGAGCATATCAAGTCTGTGTTAGAAGCATCAGTAGATTACTACTATCCTAATCATCCTGAAGTAGAATTTGAAAAAGATTTTAATATACAATACGATGTCAATAATATCTTGAACAAATACGGCCACACCGAAATGGGTATGTATAAAATACAGCTCTATATAGAGAATATTTTGGGTAGTATTCAAAACAAGAAGCCTGTAGACGTGGGAGAAGTCTCTGACGGATACCACACTTTCAATGAATTGTATCGGTATCGCATGTTGTATAACGCTGCCTTCTTTAATCTATTAGCCAGAAACGGACAGGTTGAAGTTTGCAAATCAAGGAGACACAGCGATGGAGAAAAATGCTTCGGTTCTGATGATTGGTTTATTGTGATGGCGATCCTACCTACCGGTCAGGTATCTAATCACTATGAAAGCAAATACTGGGATTTGTTTGATGTTCCTGAAAGAGAAACCGCTTTCGAATACGATGGCCATACACCAAATGAAGCCGCCGACAGACTTAAAAAGTATCTCAAACTGCCTCGTCGTGGCATGACATTCGAACAGGCTTTAGAACGGCTTAAATTAGGTCGTAAGATAAAAAGAATCGATTGGGGTAAAAAGTATATCTGTATGTTTGACGTAAATATATTGATGGTAGATACAGGTCAAAAAGTAGCATCAAATTGGAATCCAACCGAACATGATATTATGTCTAATGACTGGGAGATTGCGGGATGAGTTTGTTTGTATGTTCAAAATGTGGCTGTATAGATAATACAGCCACATCATATTACTGGGCTCTTATAAGACCTTGTAAGAATCGTATTTACGATAAGTCGCTAAAGGGATATGAAGGCAAGCCTCTTTGTTCTGAATGTGCCGCTATTGAATATAGTAAGGGGGGGAGAAGTGGTGGTAGTTCCTGGAACGTGGCATGGTAAGTTCAAGAAAGAATGGCCTACTGAAGAAGAAAAGAAGCATATTGGTAAAAACGGTATTTTAAATATGTAAATTATGTGTGATAAGGAAATTGTTGTATGCGCAGCTATATGGGTTCAAGATCACAAGAACAAGCCTCACGGTCCAGTAAATATACCATCCGGAACCGTATTTTGTGGATTGAGGCATTGTGATATTATTGCATTGAGATGGGAAGATATACGCTATGATGAAAATGGCAATGCACTATTGAGTATTATTCAGAAGAAGACGAAAGAAGCCATATCGCTTCCACTCTGTTCGGAAGCCATAAAACATCTGCCAGACAGAGGAAATGCACCAGAAACGAAAAAGGTGTTTGCCGGATTGGTCTCACTGGGGAGAAGTAATGTAATTTTACACAAATGGGTTGAACAAGCTGGGATATCAAAGCATGTAACATTTCATACAGCGCGCCACACACATGCAACAATGATGCTGACACTGGGGGTAGATTTATATACGGTCTCCAAACTATTGGGACATACCAATATACAAACAACACAAATTTATGCAAAGCTTGTAGATGAAAGTAAAAAGAAAGCTATTGATTTAATTCCTAATATATCATAG